>Ga0209187_1000078_pt1 | contig 211225 bp, 152 predicted proteins | sample BantaG_FD_187430 | JGI IMG/M metagenome (GOLD analysis project Ga0209187, IMG submission 187430) | Marine algal microbial communities from Bantry Bay, Ireland - BantryBay_4 metaG (SPAdes) (version 2) | ecosystem: Host-associated > Algae > Red algae > Unclassified | place: Bantry Bay, Ireland... | reverse complement strand
TGGAGCGTGAAAGGGGCCGAGGCGATCCTCACCTATCGGAGTGCCGTGTTAAACGATCGATACGATGCGGCCTGGACCAAAAATTCGACGATGGTGGCTTGAGTGGCTATTCTGAATGCATGCACCCTTTATAAAACTCGCTCGGGTTTGTGACTTGAATTTCTCCCCTTAGCGATATTACGTCGTCATATGCCCCCTGCGTTACATAATGACAAAAATGAGGGCAAAATTGGTATAAACAGCGTGATTAGAACGATTAGTGTAGCCTCAGGGGAGGAGGATGGGATTCATAAGGGAGAAGAGATCGAGCGCCACATTTATTCGGGCGAACGCCGGGAACAGGCGATCAAGATTTTCGAACTTCACAAAACGCTGAATCACCCTGCGGTCCGGCGCCCGTTGTTCATTGAGGAATTGGAACAAGACGGGGAACCCCAGCTGGCCCTAGCTTACCGTCCTGTCGCGAACGAAAGTTTGGCGCAGGTCTTAATTCACACGAAGCATTTCCTGTTGCCGGATATTCGGCGGGTGTTTCGTTCGGTTCTGGATGCCTTGGAAGCCGCCCATGCGGTCGGCATCCACCACGGCGGTATTCAACCGAAACACTTTCGCTTCTCTACTGATGGTCAGCATATCTGCGTAGACGGGTTTGGCGAAGAGGTGGAGATGGGCCCCGACAGTCCCTACGATCCAACGGAATTCGATGGCGTTTGGCCGGGTGGAACGAACACCGGTGCCGTGGCCAAAGATTTATATGCCGTGGCCGTCATCTTGTTCCAATGCCTTGCCGGGCGCACACCTCTCTACGCGCAAAAGCGCAGCGCAACGCCAGGATTGTTCCAGTTGCGCACGCTGCGTAACATCGACGACCCCGATCAATGGGCCCGTCTGAAAAGCCACATCTATCTCATCCCCGGTCTGGACGCCTTTTTCCGCCGCGCCCTCTCCACCACTTGCGGACATCGCTTTGAGAACGCGGCGGAGATGCGCGAACATCTGCTGTCACTGAAAAACCGCTGGCTCCCGTGCGAGCGAGGCAACATCGAACTCGTCGCCTTTCTTGGACGTGGCGGCTTCGGCGAAGTGTTCCGCGGCCGCTTGGCAGATGGACAAGACGTGGCCGTTAAGCGCCTAATTTACGCGCGCGCCGAACGCCGCTTTTTACAGGAGGCAAAGGTGATGCAACTGCTGACCAGTCCGCGCATCGTTCGGTATATCGACCTCATCTATCCGGAAGTCAGTGGCGATGGTAGCTACTATCTGGTCATGGAATTACTCGACGGCATGCCGGGCGCCTTGCTGCGTAACCGCATCCGGGCGGCTCGTTCCGGAATGCCTGTGCCGGAGGCCCTTGAAGTGTTCGCCAATTACCTGCTAGGCCTCGAACGCATGCACGAATGCAACATCGTGCACCGGGATATCAAACCCGCCAACTTGTACGCGCCGCGACACCGTCCGGCAGATGGCAAGTTGTTCGATCTCGGGATTGTGCATGACTCGAACTCCTCGATGACCCGTGGTGTCGTTCCGGGAACCTGGGAGTACAAAGCGCCAGAATTTCTGGAAGCGGGATTCCGCGGGTCGCCGCAATCGGACATCTACTCGCTTGGCCTCTGTCTCTATCAAGCACTCACCGGCAGCTCCGCCATGACCCCGCTGCGGGATTTCGATGGCCCCGAAGAGGCCGCTTGGCTGGATCGTGTCTCACGCAAGCGGACGCCGAACTTGGACAAACCGATCTTCCGCGAATATCCGTCGATCGCCACCCTGATCCGCAAAAGCGTCTGCCACAATCCGCGCAAACGCTATCCGCAAACCCGGGCCATGTTGGAGGATGTCGTGCTCGCCCTTGAGTCGTGCACTGGGGTCTCGCACCGCCACTACTTAGAGACCGAGGATCCCGTCACGACCGACACCCAACTACTCACCAAGCTGTCGCAATCACTCGGTAGTGAGCCGGCCTCTTGGACCGAGACCCGTACGCTGCAGACCGTTCAAGAATCGAGCTTTATGGGCCATGGTGATGCCTTCGATTTGGAGAACCCGCAAACGTCCGAGACGCCGAACACCTCGACCAAACCAATCGGCGCGACCCGATTCAAAAGCACCACCGCCAGAAATTTCGCCCTGTCCGGAACCGCACTAATTTTGATCTGGGGGCTCTTCACCTTCGTCAAGCCGAACGCAACGCCCCCTGCCCCAGTAGACGCCCAAGAGTTCGCAGTTGTTGACGACCCGGCACCTGTCCCTGACCCAACTCAAGCCGCGGCTCCAACGCCAGCAGCGGCTCCAACGCCCGAACCGGCTCCAACGCCTGTGCCTCCAACGCCTGTGCCGGCTCCAACGCCAGCACTTGTTCCGAGTCCAGCACTTGTTCCGAGTCCAGCACCAGCAGCCATCCCAGCGCCTTTGCCAAAAGTCATTGAAGGTTCGGTGGAACCCCAGCTTACCAGCTCCGATATCTTCGCCGGCGCCGTTCCCGAACTTCGAACGGAGTTCACCAAGCCGAAACAGGTTTCACCTGAACGCAAGGCTTACGAGGAACAACTGGCAGCCATCGTTATTCCCCTCGCTCCATCGCCAGAGCAATTGGCCAAGCTCCGCAATACACTGGATCGGCACGAGGAAGAACACCCGGACTGGTTCGCGGCGGCGAAACTCGGCCCTCTATTAAACGCGTTGTCAGCCGAGGAAAACTTCCTGCGTCGACTGGCAGAAATGCCCCCCCCAGTACCACCGAACTCGATCGACGATGCGCTGGTCTTGCATCTGCAAATCCAATCGATCTTGGATCACCTGACTGGATTTCCAGAACGCCAAGCGGCACGGCGCCTCGAGCTAAACAGCGCACGCGAGCATCTCAACTTCTGGTTGGATCGGCGCGCCGAAGTTCCGGCGATGCTTCATCCAATGGGGCGACAAGAAATTTCCGATCTCGAAGACCAAATGGCCAAGCTTGCGCCGTTCCTGTCCGCCGTGAATGCCATCGGAGCATGGCCGGACAAGCGCCGCCGCCTCCTGCAAATACAACAGGAGCTCGCCCTGCTGCGTCCGTTCCGTGTCGGTTTCGACGATCTCTCGCTGCAGCAACTAGAAACCTTGGTGGCCACCGCAGATCAAGTGGAGTCGAAAATTAACATCCCCCATTTTGATCTGTATCTTGAAAGCGTCCGCACCGAGTTAGCACGGGAGCAAGGCGAAAAGCTGAGTGCGGAAATTTCCACGCTCGACCAGCACTTCCATCGTTCACCCGAGGACTTTGTGGCCAACGTATTGCCACTCCAACAACGCTGCGAGAAAATGCCCGAAAGCGTTCAGCGCATCCGTTCGGATCTGTTGAAGCAGATCGGAGCAAAGCTGGCCGAGTACACCTTCCGCAGCCGGGAAGACATCGTGGGCGTCAAGAGGCCCCCAGCACCACATCCGGACCAGACGGACTTGGCCATCCGTCATGATCTCAATCCCGTGGTAAAGACACAGACCAACGAAATCGTCTTGCGTCTGATTCCTTCCGGCACGGCGCAAATCGGCAGCACGAAAATCGGTGCCAACAATAACGAAGGACCGACACTCCAAGTCGAATTTTCAGCCCCATTTTATGTAGCCGAAACGGAAACCACTGTCGCTCAATGGAACGGAGTGATGGGCGGCAACGAACAGGCCCTTGGCAATCGGCCCAAGCAGCACGTGAGTTGGCACGATGCGCAAAAATTCTGCAAAACACTGTGCGAACAGCTTGGCGTCCCAGCTGGCACCTACGTCCCGCTCTCCGAACTCGAATGGGAATATGCCGCGCGCGCTGGCACCGCCACCCCGTTCCACAACGGCACCTCGTCCTTGGACAAAAAGGAGGCCCGCTTCGATCACGTCAGTCCGGTAGCCGTTGGACAATTCGCACCGAACCCTTGGGGACTGTTCGACATGCACGGCAATGTCGCCGAATGGGTCGACGGCATTCTGTTCGATTACGGAGATTTTAAAGACGGCATCGTTCCGGGCGATTATATCGCGAAAGGTGCCGGATCCCAGGTGGTCCGCGGTGGCGCCTTTAATGACCCCGCAAACAAATGCCGCGTTTCTTTTCGCGAAAGCTACGCGTCCAATGTCCTGATGTCGGATACCGGATTTCGGATCAAACGTCGTGTTTATCTCCCGCAACAAAGGCAACCGCAACACCCATAACAAAGGCAAACCATGAATCTTCTAAGCAGCGATTGTCGTTCCCGAACGTGTTCTTGTTCACGTCGTCGTCTCATTCTTCTCGCCCTTCCGCTGCTCGGCCTATTGAGCTTTCCCAGTCTCAATGCCCAAGAGTTACGGAAAGCGTTCATGGAGGCGATCAACTCCGAGGATGCAGCCGAAGTCGTCGATCATGTGGCACCCTACGTCAGACTTTGTGAGGAGAATCAGGCATGGATTCGGGACGAGGCCAAACCGTACATTCCCGAGGGATTCGAATTGGTTGGCAACCACCGCAATGACGGAGCCCTGTCGATGCTGGCCATGCGTAAGTCGGACGAGGAACTCGTCTTCTATTTCAATATCGACCAACTTTCCTTGGACGCCCTGAGAACCCGGACCGTCGATTCCGCCGCCACGGAGCTTATGGCGGATCAAGCGGACTATTTCTTTACCGAAGTGGTCGAGGCCACCCTCAACGACCGCCGACGGATATCGATCACCGGCACGGCCTGGGGCGGCACCATCGCGAACTACCTTGCAACAAAACACAATGTACCCGCGATCGCCTTCGACGCGCTCCCTCTGCCACCGGCGCTGCTTCAAAATCTAGAACAGCTGCACGTCAGCGAAGATCGTCAGGTGAGCTACAACTTCCAAAAAGACGCCGCCAACATCGGGGCATGGTCCGCGATGGCGCGCAACCGCGTCACGGAAATGCCCGCGCCCGACAGCACATCTCTGATCGCCTCAATCGCGAAAACCACAACGCCCCCGATCATCGAGACGGTCCCGCCACGGACCAGCGTGGCGACAGCCATGATCGCGCCGGCAATCGCAGCAAAGCGACCAGATCTTCGCGTCCGCAAGGCCGAACCCCAAGGGGTCGACATCATCGTCGATCGCGCTGTGGCACCAGCCTTCAACGAACTGTTTCACCGCATCGACATGATGGAATTACGACAGCGGGTGCGCGCCGCCCGTGCGCTGACACGAATCGTCGCGGCCCCACCTGCGGCATCAAAAACGGACCGCGATCAATCCTTCGATCCTGCGAATACGGACCAAGCCGAACTTAGCCGCCGCGCCAGCGCCGCGCCCGTCGTGTCTGTGCCCGAACCCCAAACAGCCGCTCCGGTTCTTGAAAACACCTTGCCCGCTCCCGAGCTGCCCACGGTTTCCGCCCCAGCCTCTGCTGCTAGCTCGGTGCAGACTCCACTAGCCACTCCAACTCTGGTTGAGGCCCCGGCAGCCGCTCCAACTCCGGTCGAATTACCGCCCCTTCCTCTGGTGGTTCCAGACCAAATCGAGCCCGAACCCGCACCCGGATCAGAAGCCGTTGTAGCCGGCCAAATCAGTTCCAGCAATCCCGAAACAGAGCCGGTTGACAGCCCTGCTTCGACGGCAATTCAGGAGGTGGAACCGGACCTCGTTCAAGACGGTGAAAAAAGCGATACCGACGAAGAAAGCGCCCCAGAAGAAGGCCCCGCAGATTTTACCAGTCTCTCGACTGATACCATCCTCGTGACCAGCCAACGGGATGAGGACGGAAGTATTCGAGCGTTCAATGTCCAAGGTTTCCATGTACCGCCGGACCTAGAATCTCGCGCCATCGGTGTCTATGAAGGACCGGCCCACGCCATTCGGCAACCGATCGACAACGGGGCGACCACCGATCTAGCCGGCACGGCAACCTTTCAAGCCAACATCGCCGATCGTTCAATTTCGGGACGCTTCAACCTCGAAGGCCCGAACGGCTCGTTGTTAATTGACGTGCCCGCTACCGACTTCGACGGCACCTTCAACAGTGCCGCAACCGGATCCGACGGCAGTGTCGGTACCGCCTCTGGCCGCACGTTCGGAGAGGGCGGAACGGAACTCGGTGCCACCGCCTCAATCGGGAATGCGGTTTCCCGGACCGAGGCCGTGACCGTTGGCGAATGGCGGCCCGTGGGCACGTCGCCTGCACCAGAACGCGCGCCAGAGATCGTTCCGACAGAGCCGTCGCCGGTCGCTCCCGCCAGCCGGACTCAGATCTATCGCGACAGCGACAACACCTTCAGTTTCCTCGCCATCGCCCCCGGGAGTGTACCAAGTGACGTTCAGTCTTTGGCATCTGGCATCGGCCAGCCTCAGATCCTCGGCCCGAAGACTCCAAGCGCCTCGGTTCCCAATAAAGGGGTAGCCGAATACGATGGGCAAGCCATCGGTGTGCTTGCCGGTGGTGGCGTTGTGGCGAGGCGTGTGGTCGGAAAATTAAATGCAACCGCGAACTTTAACGACCGAACCGTTACCGGAAACATCAGCAACATGGGGCCGATTCCTCGACTGAATTTCAGGTTGTCGACCGTCGGTAATCAAATGAACGGCTTGGTCAATGGGAGCGGCTTCACCGGCACGATGGACGGCCACTACTACGGAGATAACGTGCAGGAAATCGGCGGGGGTCTCTCGGCAAGCAGCCAGAACCAAGATCTACGCGGCGCTTGGGCAGGCCGCCGCACCACCGCGCTCCCGACCCCGAGCGCGCCCGTAACCAATCCGTAAAGGAAGACCTTTGAACAACCTCCTGCTTCTTCTCCTGACGGTTTTCGCGGCAAGTGTCTTCGGCCAAACAAGCGACCTGCCTATCGCACAAACCTATCCTCTCGATTCCACGCCCCCTCCGTCCATGGCCGAGGGGCGCATGGTGCCATCAACGTCATCGCAACGCTCAAGCCGCGCGCCGTCGCAAGCGGAACTGTTGGAACTGAAACGGCTGATTGATTCCAATCAGTTCGACGACGCGCGCGCACGTCTACAAAGTCCGCAGTCGCTTGAAACCTTGCTCGCCCGTGCGCAGCTCGAACTCAAAGACAAACGACCCGACGACGCCATCCCCTTCTTAGAGGAGGCCCTTCGTCGCTCTCCCAACCTGCCACGGGCACGGCTCGACTACGCCACCGCCCTGGAGCAATCGGGTCGGGCTGGCGAGGCGGTTCGCCAACTCGATCAAGTCGAGGGCGTACCAGAGGAGACCGCTCGGCAACTCGAGGAGTATGCGGAAGCGCTTAAAACCCGCCAGCGGGTACGTCAAAACTACTCGGTGGGCTTGCTCTATGACGACAACGTCAACATCGGTCCGACCCGGGATGTCGTGGAGGTGTTCGAACTGCCCTTCACCCTCACACCGGAAAGCCGCCCGCAAGATGATCTCGCCCTGCTGCTCAATGCCCAAGCTTTTGGGCAGGGTTGGCAACACCCAGATTGGCGAGTGGATCTGTCCGCCGCCTTCTCGCATATCGCCTATCTGGACAACGGTGAATTCGACTTTACCTCACTCAACTTGCGCGGCGGACCCAACATCGACCGCGATCTCTTCGGCTTTGCGTCCACCATCGGTTCGGAATTAATCGTCGATCTGAGTTTTCTGGATGGCGACATCTATTACACCTCCTTGGCCGCCCAGGCGTGGACCCGCAGCCGTCTCGACACAGCTTGGAGCCTCAACAACGCGCTCACCATCGAACTCGCCGACAACGACCAATTTTCAGGTCGTTCCGGCAGCACGATCGGCTGGCAAAGCGCGCTACAACGCGTCACCCCGCAAGGCACGCGCATTTTACCACGCGTGTCGCTGACCTTGGACAACGCTGATGAAGGGGTGTTCGCCAGTACCCAATATGGAGCGGGGGTGGGCGTGTATCACGACTTTACACCGCGTCTTGGCGGATACACCGAGTTGCTCTACCGGGGTATCAACTTCGACGAACGGGAAGCCGCCAACAGCGCCGTTCGCGATGACGATCAAGTCGTGTTCGTCGCCAATCTCGGCACCGACCTGCCATGGTGGGACACCAAGGGAACCCTCGGTCTCACCCTGATCAACAACCATTCGAATATCGGCTTCAACGACTACGACCGAAATCAAATCACGGTTCAAATCTCAAAAAGCTACTGAATTCCAATGGATTCGCCGACCGAACAAATATATTTGTAATTTCTTCGGCCTGACATATATCTGTTTATCCGAACAAACGGATATATCAACGTGGTCGAATCCCTCAGCCTATTTAAAGCCCTCGCCGATGAGGTGCGCTTGCGCATCCTCGGATGCCTTTCGGCTTCGGAATTGTCCGTCGCCGAACTCGTCGGCGTGCTGAAATTGCCACAGTCTACCGTCTCACGCCACCTCAAGCCGCTACGCGATGTCGAACTGGTTGAGACCCGCCGCGACGGAACCTCCGTGTTCTACCGCCAAGGTGCTGCGTTTCGCGATCCGGTGTTGCGCGACTTTCTACTCAACCGGCTCGAATCGCTTCCGGCATCCATCTCGGATCGCAAGGCGGTGCGCAAAGCACTCGACCAACGCAAGCGCCGCTCCAAGGATTTCTTCGAACAGATGGCCGGCAAGTACGGGACGCTCACCGAACCGGGCGGAGGATGGCCGGTCCTCGCCGCAGCGCTGGCGGTCGGATTCCAGGGCATGGACGTCGCTGACCTCGGTGCAGGTGAGGGCGACCTCACCTTGTTGCTGGCGCGCTTCGCCCGCACTGTCACCGTGATCGACCAATCGCCCTCGATGCTCTCCCAGGTCGAGACCCGCGCCGCCGCCGCCGGTCTTTCCAATAAAATCTACCGTGCCGAAGGCGACCTCGAAGATCTCCCGCTGGAAGACAAATGCCTCGATGCCTGCTTCCTCAGTCAAGCCCTCCACCACGCCGCCCAGCCCGAACGCGCGATCATGGAGGCCGCCCGCGTTCTGCGCAAAGGCGGACGGCTGGTCCTGCTCGACCTCGTTCAGCATGACCATGAATGGGTTCGCGAACAGTGGGCCGACCAATGGCTGGGCTTCCCGCTCGACGCAATCCGCAAATGGATGAAAGCGGCTAAACTACATGTCGATTTCAACCAAGGCGTGAACGGCGCCGTCCCCGAACTCCCCGTGCTCTTCGCCGTCGGGACCAAACGATAGCAAGGCGTTACACCCCAATACACCCCAATTTTTATTCAACAAACCACCCCCACCCTTCCAAAAGGAAATCATATGTCCACCAACGTAGAAGCAATCGCGACGCAAGATTACGTCGTCGCCGACATCGGACTCGCAGAGTTCGGCCGCAAAGAACTCGAAATGGCGTTCGAAGAAATGCCTGGCCTCACCTCCACCATGGCCAAATACAAAGACGAGCAACCGCTCGCCGGCGCCCGCATCACCGGCTCCCTGCACATGACCACGCAGACCGCCGCCCTGATCAAAGCCCTCGAATACCTCGGCGCCAAAGTGCGCTGGGCTTCCTGCAACATTTTCTCCACCCAAGACCACGCCGCCGCAGTCATCGCAGCCGACGGCACCCCGGTCTTCGCCTACAAAGGCGAGTCGCTCGAAGAATACTGGCAGTTCACCGACCGCATTCTCGACTGGGGCAATGGCGAAGGCCCGAACATCATTCTCGACGACGGTGGCGATGCCACCTTGTTCGTTCACCTTGGCGTGCAAGCCGAGAAAGATCCGAGCATCTTGGACAAGGAACCCGGCAGCGAAGAAGAGCGCGTGCTCCTCGCCCAGCTCAAAAAAGCGGTCGCCGCCGACCCGGGACGCTTCACTCGTATCGCCAAAGGCATCGTCGGTGTTTCCGAAGAAACCACCACGGGTGTTCATCGCATTGAACAAATGGCCGAACGCGGCGAACTCCTGTTCCCCGCCATCAACGTCAACGACTCGGCGACCAAGTCCAAGTTCGATAACAAATACGGCTGCCGCCACTCCGTCACCGACGCGATCTGCCGCGCCACCGATGTCCTCATGGGCGGAAAAGTCTCCGTCGTCGCCGGTTACGGCGATGTCGGCAAAGGCTGCGCTGAAGCACTCAAGGGCCAAGGCTCTCGCGTGATCGTCACCGAAATCGATCCCATCTGCGCGCTGCAAGCCGCGATGGACGGATTTGAAGTCACCACCATGGACGAAGCCTGCCAGGAAGGTGACATCTTCGTGACCACCACCGGCTGCGAAAACGTCATCACGGAACAGCACATGCTCGCCATGAAAAACGGCGCCATCGTCTCTAACATCGGTCACTTCGATTCCGAAATCCAAGTCGCCGCCATGGAGAAATACGAATGGGAAGAGATCAAAGAGAACGTCCTCGACTTGATCACCCTGCCCTCCGGCAACAAGATTTTGCTGCTCGCAAAAGGTCGCCTGATGAACCTCGGTTGCGCCACTGGCCACCCGAGCTTCGTGATGTCCAACAGCTTCACCAACCAGGTGCTCGCTCAGATCGAACTGCACAAGAACCACGCCAACTACGAGAACAAGGTCTACCGCCTGCCGAAAGTCCTCGACGAAGAAGTGGCCCGCCTGCACCTCGACAAACTTGGCATCAAGCTCGAGACGCTTAGCCAGAAACAAGCCGACTACCTCGGTATTCCTGTCGAAGGCCCGTACAAGCCGGAACACTACCGCTACTAAGCGCCCGTGCTTTTCCGAATCAGAACGGCCGCTTTCGAGCGGCCGTTTTTTTATCCTTCTTCCCGGGTATCCAACAACCGACGTAATTCGTGGGCTAATGATTCCCGGGTAAAGGGCTTGGGCAAGAGCGGGTCGTTTTGCTCGAGATGTTTCAGGTTCGCTGGCGTGTACCCCGACATATAAAGAACGGGAAATCCCGGTTGAATATCCCGCACGTGCTTGACCATGGTCGGACCGTCCATCAGCGGCATCATCACGTCAGTCAGAATCACATCGAACGCCTCCTGCCGAGCCAAGGCCAGTCCAGACTCACCGGTGGATGCGGAACGGACATCGTAACCATAGTGCGTCAGATATCGTTGGCACAACGTACGAACCCCTGGGTCGTCCTCGACCAGAAGCACTCGTTCGTTGCCGGAGTAATCGACGTGGATTGCTTGCTCCTGCGGCCCCTGAGAACGAATCGTGTCTCGGGGGAAGAACAGTTGGAAGTCAGTGCCCTGCCCAAGCTTGGACTTCACCAAGACCTCCCCTCCGGCCGCCGTGATAATACGATAGACATTGGACAATCCGAGTCCGCTTCCACGGTCGACTTCCTTGGTCGTAAAAAAGGGATCAAACACCAGATCAAGATGCTCAGGACGGATGCCGGAGCCGTTGTCGCGAACCGAGAGGAGAATGCCTTGTTCGTCGCCGACAAGGGGTGATTGCGAACAGTTCACCCAAGTTGTCATGAGGAACAATTTACCTTTGAACTTCTCATGGTTGGGCATCGCATCCTTGGCGTTCAAGGCCAAATTCACCAGGGATTGTTCGAGCAGGCTCTTGTCGACGCGGATATGCATCGCGTCATCAGCGAGCAAGCAAACGATTTCCAGCGATTCGCCAACGATTCGCTGGAGGAAGCGGTGGCTGCCGCGGATAAACTCGTTGACCTCGATCCGTTTCACTACCGCGTCGGTTGGCCGGGAAAACGTGAGCAATTGCCGGGTCAACGCGCTGGCTCCCGAGGCGCAATCCAGCATGATCTTCAAATCTTCATGAGCGGGATGGTCCTCGGTCAATTTCGAACTGGCAAAGGAACCGAAGCCGATGATCGAGGTGAGCAGATTGTTAAAGTCGTGGGCGACGCCGCCGGCCAGCCGCCCTAGCGCATCCATTTTCTGGGTTTGGGTGAGTTGGCGCTGCAACTCGATGTGGTTGGTCTCGTCGAGGCAGAAGCCGATGTAGCCGGAAAACTCGCCTGCGGAGTGATAGAAGGGTTCGCCCACTTCGATCATGTTTCGGTATTCTCCGGAGTTGTTTTTCAAGCGGAAACGCCGGTGCAGGCGCGTCCGGTTGGCAAAGGCATTTTGAAACGCTTCCAGCGCCTCAGAGAGATCGTCTGGGTGGATGTGATCTGTCCAATTTTGACGTAGCATTCCAGCTTCGTCGCCGAAGAATACCTCCCAGGTTCGGTTGAAGAAGTCGAAGGTACCCGAATTGTCTGTCCGCCAGATTGGCGCGGGAAAAGCGTCGAGCATATGCAGATACATATCCCGCGTTTTGGCGATCGACTTGCGAAGCGCCGTGCGTTTGCTGACGTCGACAACGGAGATATAAAGTCGGTCCCAGTTGCCACGGGAAGAGGGCGCGATCGAGAGTTGAACTTGCGCGTCGAAAATATGCCCGGACAGATCCCGGCTAGCAAAGTCCCCTTGGTACGCCGTCCGGTTTTTTGTGTAGAGTTCGATCAGCATTTCGCCCATGGAGCGTTCGGCCTCGGGGGTGAACAAATCTGGCAGCCGCGTGAAAATCTCGGCTTTGCTGCTCGCACCGTAGAGTTCGAGAACCGCCTTGTTGACGTTGAGGATTTTGATCTTGGCGATGGCCTTGGAAATCGCGCTCGGGTCGGCCGCGAGCCATTCATGGAAATCCTCGATTGGCCGATCATCGAGAAAGGTTTTCATCGCCGAACCGTCCTCCTCAAACATGGCGATCGGCGAATTCTCAAACAACATCTCGTAGCGGAGGCGGCCCGCCTGCAACTCCTCCCGCACTTGGGTTTCCTGACGAAGGTCGTGTAGACAGACCACCATCAGATGGCGCCCGGCCCCGATCATCTTCAGGGTCACCTGGCAGGGAATCAGATCCCCTTTAAGGGAACGCAGGTGCCAGCGCAGTTTGATCCGATCGGAATGACGCGCCCGAACGCGTCGGAACCATTCGCTCATATGCTCCGTGTTGATCGGCTTGTTTCCGAGTGAACTAATCTGCGCCGGATGAAAACGGGTGATGTCCTGCGGCGAGATGCCGGTCAATTCAGAGAAGGCCTGGTTGCAACTGACGCCTCGTTCGGTGCGCAGATCATAGATTGCAGTGGGTTCGGGAACGAACAGCACAAGCTCTTCGAGAATCTTTCTTGATCCGTCTGAATTGTTCATCGCCAGTTAGTTCGAAATCCCCTCACGCGATTTTAAACTAGTCGGCAGGCAGCGTCGATAGATTTGCGGCTATTTCTTGGGCTTACGGACGCTTTGAAATTTGATAGCGGCCTCGGCGAAATCCCGGAACAAGGGATGGGCCGCCAGCGGACGCGATTTGAATTCCGGATGGAACTGCGTCGCCACAAACCACGGGTGGTCAGGAACTTCCACAATCTCGACCAAGGTGCCATCTTCGGTGGTACCAGCGAGCCGGAGGCCGTCCTTTTCCAATTGCTCGCGGTAATCGTTGTTCACCTCGTAACGATGACGGTGTCGTTCGCTGATGGTTTGCGTACCGTAGGCCTTCTCGGTGAAGGTGCCTTCGGCCACACGGCAGGTCCAAGCGCCGAGGCGCATCGTCCCACCTAGATCGACCACTGCTTTCTGTTCTTCCATCAAACAGACCACCGGATGCTTGGTGTCCGAATCCATTTCGGTGGAGTTGGCCCCTTCCAAGCCGCAAACATTGCGGGCATATTCAATCACCGCACATTGCAATCCAAGGCAGATACCAAACATTGGAATCTTGTTCTCCCGCGCGTGACGGACCGCTTTAATTTTGCCCTCCAAGCCGCGTTGGCCAAAGCCACCGGGAACGAGGATCCCGTCCACATCGTCCAAGTCGGAGGTGTCGCCCTCTTCGATCTTTTCAGCCGCGATCTTTACGATCTCAACGGCGTGTCCATGCGCGGCGGTGCCGTGTTCGAGAGCTTCGTAAATCGATTTGTAGGCGTCTTGCAGTTCCTGATATTTTCCGACGACGCCAATACGCACGACCCCTTCAGGATCGACGATAGTTTTCACCAATTTGCGCCACGGTTCGATATCGGCCCGTGGACGGGCGAGACGGAAATGCACCAGAATGATTTCGTCGAGGCCTTGTTCGCACAGCGCGACCGGCACTTCGTAAATCGTGTTTTCAACATCCAGCTCTTCCACCACACAGTCGCGCGGGACGTTGCAGAACAGGGACAGCTTGTCGATGACCTCTTCGGTCAACGGGAGTTCGGTGCGGCAAACCAGCGCATCGGGAATGATGCCGATCTCACGCAACTTGGCGACACTCTGCTGGGTCGGCTTGGTTTTGATTTCACCAGCAAACTTGATGTACGGGACGAACGTCAAATGGATGTACATGACATTGTCGCGGCCCCGCTCCTGACCGACTTCGCGAATCGCCTCGAGAAAGATCAGGCCTTCAATATCGCCGACCGTGCCACCGATCTCTACGAGGATGATATCCACCTCCTCGTCTTTTTCCAGAGCGTAGATCCGTTGTTTGATCTCGTTGCTGACGTGCGGAATCATCTGCACGGTGCCACCGAGATATTCACCAGCGCGTTCTTTTTGCAGCACGTCCCAGTAAATACTACCGGCAGTCACGTTAGACAGCTTGCTCGTCGGCTGACCGGTAAACCGTTCGTAGTGACCGAGGTCTAGATCGGCCTCTGTCCCGTCGTCCGTCACGTAAACCTCACCATGCTGGTACGGGTTCATGGTGCCGGGGTCGACATTCAGATACGGATCCAATTTCAGCATGCTGATGCGTAGCCCGCGACTGGTGAGAAGAGAGCCGATCGAGGCAGAGGTAATCCCCTTTCCAAGGGAGGAGATGACTCCTCCGGTAATGAACACAAACTTAGACATATACAGTAATTCGAACGATTACGGTCCACAGCATGGGGGCGGAACGAATGAAAGTCCGAAATGCTCGAAAGCCAAATATCACAGACAATAGCGGCGCTTAGGGCGCGTCGGCAGACTCGATCAAGCGCACCCGAAACGCCTGATTGGTATCTCCGGCGAGTACGAAAAACTCACCTTCCAAGGCCGTTCCGAGTTCGGCATCTGGCTTGTGGATCACGGTGGTAAAATAGACGTAGTCGCGTGCGGTGTCACCTTTCGCCAGCGGTCGTGACGCCATTTCGAAATCCTGCCAGTTGAGATAGTTGGCGTCGATATTCGGTTCGCTCCAGCTCAACCGACTATTGCGAATGTCGGTCGTCCGCCCCGATGCCACCCCGCCGAACTTCGTGGCAATATGGGAAAGTAGTTCAGCGAGCGCACGCGGCTGTTGCTCGTAGCTCGATTGCGGAACGCCAACCACCCCGGTGAGTTCATCGATCTCAACCCGGTTGAAGCGGAACGTTCCGGCGCGGGCCGAGTCGAAGATGGACCAGCGCATCGCAAGCTTCTTGATACTCGCCGCCTCTACTTCGTCGTTCCCAGCAGACCAAGCCACATCTCGCGCCACCACATCGAATCGGTAGTCGAGATACGCTCGCTTGACTTGGATCTTTCGATCGAGTGAGCGCTCCAACCGATTGCGAACCTGGTCCGTGAAGCCTGGCAGAAACGAAAGGCCAATCGCTAGCAGATAGCCCAACATCGCCAGCACCACAATCGAGAGAAACGAGCAGCCTCGGCGTTCCCGGTCGTCATCATCGCGGCGCCGACTACGGCGAGAGGACCGACCGTGTTCGCGGTCGTCATACCGGTCGTCATACCGCGAACGCGCCATGTTCCGCTCCTAGGCGCCGGAAAGTTCCAGCGAACGCGCATGCGCCGCCATCACGCCAGCATAGAGACCATCGCCCACCCCGTGTTCATCGAAGGCGGCAATCGCCGCAGCGGTCGTACCGCCTTTTGACGTGACGCGTCGACGCAGTTCCTCGGCGGGCAGGCCCGTTTCATCGAGAAGTGCAGCCGCGCCGCTAATCATCTCCACCACCAGCTTGCGCGCCGTAGCCGGTTCAACGTTCAATTCGGACGCCCCCCGTAGCAAGTGTTCCGCAAGGTAGAATACGTAGGCCGGCCCACTGCCGCTGAGGGCGGTGACGCAATCCAGCATGGGTTCGTCCACCCGAACGACCTCGCCGACCGACCGTAACAAGGCCTCGGCGCGGTCGAGATCTTCCGCCGTGGCGTGGGTTCCGCCGCTGATGCCGGTGATGCCCCGCTTCACCAGCGCCGGCGTGTTCGGCATACTCCGAACCAAACGAGTGCCGGCCGGCAAATCGCCTTCAAGCCCCTTGCAGGTAAGTCCGGCGGCAATGGAAAGGACGAGCACATCATCCGGCCAGTGATCGCTCAACCCTGGTAAAACCGCCGGCATGATTTGCGGTTTGACCGCGAGAATCACCACGTTGGCTCCGGCAATCGCTTCTACATTGTTGGTAAAGGTACCGACCCCAAAGTCGCTGGCCAATTGGGCCAACCGCTCTTCGGAAATGTCCGAGCAACGAATTTGTTCCGGCGTGCACAGCCCGCTGTCGATCAATCCGCCAAGGATCGCCTCGGCCATATTGCCGGCACCGATGAAAGTGATGGTTGCGTTTTTTAACATAGGTCGAACTTAGAACGGGGGCGACGCTTTACCAGACAATGTTCACCGCGATCCTAGGGCGGGGGAGAAAGCCCCAAAGTGGGCGAGACAATGTAGCCCGGTGCAAGCGAATCTCGCGTTAGCGGGATGAGCGCAGCCCCGGGTTGAGGTGGGGGTGATGAGGTGCCACAACGTGGCACGACAATAGGATTGGTTTTCTGCCCGAGCTTTTGTCGCAACCCGTTGTGCAACCGAAGTCCGACAGACTCCTAACCCAGGAGTACGGGTTCAAGAACTCAGGGACAGTTCACCTGAAACCAAAGTGGCCAAGCGGTCGACTCCCTCGGGAATCTCCTCGGGATAATGAGTGATGAAGACCACGCTGTGTTCGGGGCCAAGCACCTCGGACAGCAACCGACGCGCACGGCGGACCGCGATGTCGTCAAACCCCTGAAACGGTTCGTCCAACAACAGAAGGACCGGATTTTTGGCCAAGGCGCGGATCAACAAAACCAGTCGCTGCTCGCCAGTGGAGACCGCGTGAAAAGGTCGTGCCTTGAGCGCCACGATGTCGAAATATTCAAACAATAGATCCATCCGTTGCTGCTCCTCTGCGGTCACCTCATCGCGTCGGTACACATCGTCGAACAAACCCAAGCGGACGGCCTCAGCACAACTCACCTTGGCCGCAAACGATTGATGCAGTTCGGACGAGGTGAAGCCGGTGTGCTGTTTCACCTCCCAGATGCTTTGCCCGGGTCCGCGTCGGTGACCATACACATGGATCTGGTTCGCGTAAGCCTGAGGATGGTCGCCAAACAGCAACGCGAGCAAGGTGGATTTTCCCGCGCCGTTGTCGCCGAGCAAGGTCCATTTTTCTCCGCGCCGAACCTGCCAGGTCACGTCGTTCAGCACCGTTGCCGAACCGTACCGCACATCGACATGCGACAGATCGAACAACACCCCGCCGACCTCTTTTGGTGATGGGAAACAGTCCCGCAATGCATCCAGCGCGGGTCCCGAAACATTGGCGTCGATTGAATCAACCGCCGTTTCCCCGAACCCAGACAGCGGGCCAGCGGCGGTGATTTCGCAGCCGTCCAGATGCAGCCGGTGGGTCATGCAAGACGGCCATTCACGACCGGTCGACGCCAAGATCAGATGGATCTCGCCGGACGCCACCAGCCGATCCAGAAACTCGTTAAAATCCTGCCGGCCTGGAACATCCAAGCCAAGATATGGATTGTCGAGAACGAGGAGCTCAGGCTCCTGGACCAAGGCTTTCGCCAGGAGGAGCCGTCGCGACTGGCCGCTGGAAAGTTTCACGCATTCCGAAGGAAGAAGCGCCGTGAGTCCCATCTGCTCGATCAGGGCCCGATGCGCCGGTTCGCGTTCGTTAAAACCCACCGCCTGCAAAAACTCGGCAACACGTAGCGTCCCATCCGCGGCGAAGCTGTTGAACCGTTGCTGGTAAAAGTGGGTTGAGGGATCAAACACCCCAGCGTCGTTGCGGAACGAAACCACGCGCAGGTACCGCGTTCGCGTTTCGTAAGTGGAAGCGCCGGCCTGTTCCAATGCGGGAAAGGACAGCGTTCCTTCGCTCAGATGACAGGCACCGGAGAGCGCTTGGATCAACGTACTTTTGCCTGCACCGGAATTTCCGCTGATCAGCCAGTGTTCGCCGGGCCGGACGGTCCAGTGAATGCCTTCAAGTGCCGGTTTGATGCCGCGGTTGAACGAGGCCGCGGTGATCTCGACCAACGCGCTCACGGGCGAGCGCCGAACAAATCCGATCCCACGCGGATGCTGGTCGCGCCCTCCTCGATCGCCACTTCAAAATCCAGAGACATGCCCATCGACAGCCCCGGTAGAGAGATTCCGTGTCGCTGTTCGGCGGCGTCCCGCAGTTCTCGCAACGCGCGGAAATGAGGCCGAGCCGTTTCCGGATCCGGATCAAATGGCGGCATGGTCATCAGGCCCAGCAGATCTAGATGTTCGAGCTTGCGTTCCAAGCAAGCGTCGAGATCCGCAATCGCCATGCCGAACTTGGCTTCCTCCCCGGAGACGTTGACTTGTAGATACACGCCGAACCGACGTTCGGCTCGGGCTGCCTCCGCGTCCAAAGTTTTTAACAAGCGCAGCGAGTCCACCGAGTGAATGGTGTCGAACAAGCCGGCCGCCGCGCGCGCCTTGTTCGATTGGAGGTGGCCGATCAGATGCCATTCCGCGGGAGGACAGTTTGGTATCTTCTCTGACGCTTCCTGTACGCGGTTCTCGCCGAAGACCTGCAACCCGGCCGTGATGGCTTCGTGAACGCGCTCGGCGGCGTGCCGCTTACTGACGGCGACTAACTGGACGGAGGCGGGATCGCGTTCGGCACGCGCACAGGCGGCATCGATGCGGCGGCGAACGCGGGCGATGCGTTCGGGAAAGTTGTCGGGTTCGGTATCAGGTTCGGTCACGCATGGGCCGTAGCAAAGCGCGGACCCGGATCAAGCTTTGGCGCGCGCCATCAGCTCGTCGATCATTTCTCCTAGCAGACGAAAATCAATCGGCTTGGTGGCCACCGCGCTGCAACCAGCACGCATGGCTTCGCGTTGTTCGGAGAGGGAACAAAAACCGGTGAGCGCGATGATCGGGATGTGTTTGGTTTCCGCGTGCTCTTTCAGTTTTGCAGCAGCTTCCACGCCGTTCAGACGGGGCATGACCATGTCCATCAGAACGAGGTCGGGTTGTTCCGCGATACATTTCTCCACGCCCTCCACACCGTCCTCAGCGAGGATGACGTCGGTATCCCGACGCTTAAGCTGTTTTGAAACCATGGCGCGGTTAATTTCGCAGTCTTCAACTAATAAAATTTTCATCGGAATTCCCTAAACGTCATTACTAGATATAACCCCGAATCCGCCCTGTTTCAAATCACCTTGTAAACTTTCTTAACCTATTGATATAAAGGGTATTACGAAAATGAACGTGTCCCGAATCGCCGCTTTGCACAAGGGCGGAAATCGGTCTCATTTATCCAACTCTACAAGACGGTCTGCCCATGTTGAGCGGGGAATTTTCAAGCCATCTGGCAAGTCGGTCGGCCATGGAAAAAATGCATCGGGTACCATGTAACGCGCCAATGAAGCTTGGAGGTGGCTGGTCCAGGCTTCCGGCGTGAACGCGACGGCGTCGACAAAGGCCACCGGGCGTTTACCGAAGCGCAAATCGTCGCGGGGAGCGACCGCCGCACGGCGCACCCCCGGACAGGCCAACAAGGCACGTTCAATCGTTTCTGGATGAATGTTCTCGCCGCCCGAGATAAATTGGTTGTCCAGTCGTCCCGTCACACAGAGCCGCCCCGCCTCGTCCAGTTGACCAAGATCGCCAGTCTCGAACCAAGCCGTGGGCTCGAGCCGTGGTCCTCCGACATAACCGAGAAACCGCACCGCGCCACGAACGAGAATCTGCCCCCCGGCATCGATCGATAGTTCGCGGTGCGCTAAGACCGAACCAGCCGTGGCGAGTTCGATCAGGTCCGCTCCGGGACAGCTAGTGGTCACCTGGGACGCGGTCTCGGTCATGCCATAGGTGGTGTGCAAGGGAACGCCGGCAGCCAGCGCGCGTTCGACCAACGTGGGCGGGATCAGCGCCCCGCCGAGCAAAACCGCTTTTAAGCTGGAGAGATCCGCACCGTCATCAAGTAGACGCTGTAACTGGGCCGGCACCAAGGAGAGATGGGTGATGCCATCACCTTCGATCTGTTCGCCGAACGCGCGTTCGGGATCGCTCAGGACCGCCGCCGCGCCCGCCTCGCGGCAACGAAATAGAATGGCCAGTCCACCGACGTGATAGAGTGGCAAAGACACGAGCCATCGATCCCCTACCCCGAGCGGAATATTTTCATTGGCGCCGCGCGCGCTCATGACATGCGCGTTCAAATCATGAACCACCGCCTTGGGACGGGCCGAGCTCCCGGAGGTGAACAACACCGTGGCAGCGCCCTCAAACAACGGGTGGTTCTTAAGAAAGGCCAACTGTTCGCGGCGCGTCGCCTCGGGTAAGCGCCGGTTCAAGGGAACCAGCGGTATCCCACCATCCAAGCAGCGGAAAACCGTCTCAACAAAGGCGCGGTCCTCCGGTCCATCGAGAACCTCGAACCTGGCGCCCTGACTCACAGCTCGATTTCCTCGAGTTTGCTGAGGTCCACCGGCGGCATGCGCTTAAGTTTCAGTTTCCAGCCTTTGAAATTCAGGCGTCGCTTCAACACGTCGTCCGCTAAAAGTGCGTAGGTATCGAGACCCGCGGGATACTTTAGTTTCGCCGCCGAGGCCATCTGGGCAATGCGGTACAGTCCAACTCCGGACTCGTAGGCAGCGCTGTGAGTGACCCGGATCTTGCCGACCACATCTTCGAAACGCAGTCCACCGGTGAGCGTTGGTTTGTCGACCAGCATGTCGCTGGTCGCGGTTTCAAGAATGGTCACGACGCCTTCCTTCGCTTGCAAGGTCTCGTCGTAGGCCGTTCTCCATTTCGCTTTGAGGCGCACATCCGCGAGCGCGAAGTCGGAGTTCACCGGCTCCTCCACATAGTCAAAGGACAGGTCCTCGGTGAGATCGGCAAATGCCAAGGCCTGCTTGGCGGTCCATTGTCGATTCGCGTCCAAGCGGAACCGGCACTTGCCCTCCAGCCGCTTGTACACCTCCCGGGCGATTTCTGCGTCCTCCTTGACCGTTCTGGTGCCGACTTTCAATTTCACGGCCGGGCATTTTTGCTTCACCAGTTCGGCGGCGCGGACGAGCATGTCGTTGGGTTCGCCAGACAGTAAGGCGGCGATCGTAATGTCCACGCCCTCGTCGGGAAGATTCTCAAGGCAATGCCAGGCGAAGCGCACCGAGGCGGTCACGGGTTCGGTCTCGTCAAGCAAGCGCTGGAAATCCTCCAAGACCTCCGCTTCGCCTTCTTTGCTGAACCCAGGCAGGGGCGACGCTTCCGCCCAAGCCGACTTCCGACGAACCAGAAAGCCAATCCGGCTGTCCAGTTCGCGGTCGCGCGACAAATGTACTCGCCGGGTTAGCGGCAACTCGTATCGATAAAATTTCAAACTCATTCAATGATCCAGCCGATGCTAAAAAGAAGGCCGACGCCGAACAACAGCGCTGCCGTGAATCCGAGAAAGGGCACCAAGGCCCGTCCCTCCAAGTGCCGCCGCAATCCCGTCCCGCAAAAACAGCCGAAAAACAGCGCGGGAACGATCAGTATCAACAAGGCTAAACACGCGGCATAGATGGACCGCTGTCCGGCAAAGTGCAAGACCACAACGGGCGTCAACAATCCACCAGCGAGACACAGATAAACCTCCCAGAACGCGAACGAGGCTCCAAATCGCACCGCCAAGGTCTTTTTCCCCGCCAGCCGATCCTCGGCGATATCACGCCAATTATTGACCACAATCAGACAGGTGCTCAGCAAGCCCGGCATCAGGCCGGCGGCCCAAGCGTACCACGGTAATGCGAGCGCCTGAACGTAGTAAGTCGCCCCGGTTGCCACCAGTCCGAACCAGAATACGACGAAGATCTCACCGAGTCCGAGATAGGCGAGTGACCAGCGGCCGGCGGTGTACCAGAACCCGCAAATCACCGAGGCCAAACCGAGCACCAACATCGGCCAACCCGCCCAGCGCACCAGCAAGGCGGCGCACACCAAGGCGAGTCCGAACACCACAAAGGTCCCGATCAACATCGAACGCGGCGAAATCAGGCCCGTCGCCACAGCCCGAGTCGGGCCCTTGCGCTCATCGGTGTCCGCGCCGAGTTTGAAATCCGCGTAATCATTAAAAAAGTTCGTCCCCACTTGGACAAACAAGCCCGCCATAAAGGCGACGAAGACCCGCACAGGATCGAACACCCCGTCCCGGAACGCGATCGCGCTGCCCAACATCACCGGCACCACAATCGCCAGCAAAGTCTTCGGTCGCGATGCCAACAGCCAAGTCCGAACTCGCGACTCGTGGTTCATTTTTTAAACCGCAACCAAGCGAAACGTGAAGGCGCACAAGTTGCCAGAGGTTGGTGGCGGATCATCGGTCGTTCTCTGGAGTCGTCTCCGCCTCGGATCGGATCTTGAGAAAGGAGACCTCGGTATTTAAAAAAGCTAGACGGAAAAATTTCAACGTGTCCAAGTCGATCTTGGTCCGTTCGAGCATAGCGAGGAACTCCTGATAGTTGGCTCCACCCTGCTTGGTGACATTGAGCATTTTCAGCAAACAATGCCCGCGTTGATTGTCGGTGAAGGCATAGTCGGTCAAATAGGTTTCGAATTCGGCGAAGGATTCTTTCGATTGTCCCTCAATCGCAAGCAGCCAGCCAAGCCGCCAAGTGGACAGCGCCTGCACATAATGATCCCCGGACTCCTCTCGAAGGGCGCGGAATTTCTCGATCGAAGCTGCGTAGTTTTTGTCCGAGATGGCTTGGATCGCGGCTTGCAGGCCCGGCAAGGTCACCCCTTCAGCCGCAGGATTGAACGAAGAAGGATTGGTCAGAAAATCCATGGACTCAGGGAACACCTCGCGTGGCTCAAACTGCCTCGTGATCACATCCACTTCAGGTTCCACCACCGTGGGCTCCACTGGTTCGGACTCCTCGGATGCCACTGCTGATTTGGACTCCTCGGTGGCCACTGGTTCGGGCTCCACCAACTCGATTGTCGGCGCGGCTTGAACCGGCACTTGAGTTGCCGGGGACTCCGGTGCGTTTCCCCCGCAGCCCAGAAAGGGAAGCGGCACAGCGAGAAGAAACACGAGGAGTAAACACCGGGATTTAATATGGTCACCGGAAATATTATTTTTCATGATGTTATTTTCCTTTCGCACGTTCATCCACATCAAATCCCTGATCAGATTGAACATCCTCTCGAATCACCTGATATTGATCTAACGTGCCCCTGAAAGCTTTATATTGAATGAGCTTAATCAAAGCCTCCAAGTTTTCGGTCCTTGGCAAAATATGCATCAACCGCTCAACCCCCCCAAGGGTAAACTTCATCCCGTACTTGCCGCATAGCAAGTCGATCAATTCGGTGGCGTTATAACTGTTGGTCCTACGTTGCTCGGCCATCAACAACCACGCAAGAACCGGCTTGCTTTCAATGTCGGGAAGCCCCGCCTGCAGAACCGCCTCCAGTCTTGGCATGTCGGAGGCAGTGACTGCGGTTGAAGCAATTCGTATTTTTGACGCGTCATTTAAGCCGACCATTTCCTCCACGTCCACAATGCCCTCCACCGGCACAGCTTGGTTCTTGAAATAACTCAGGTCTGAGAAATATTCGACTAAGTCTTCGTGAGAACTACTAAGCAATTCGTTGCGATCATGATCCATCCGGATGACCTGACCACTAAAGGCATCGACCACTCGGTGATAGCCCTGAACCGGAACAACGTCGTGTCGTTTATAGTTCTTCCGATGCCGGCCAACCGGCAGATGCGAGGGGCCAATGACGCGGTCCGAGCACTCCATCAGGCAGTTTTTCAGGAAATATTGCACCAGCGGGTCGAAATCATCGAAATCGTTGCGCATTTTTGGCGTGAGCCATTCCATGAGCTTGGTCTTGGACAAGCTCTCTGGAACATACTCCTCCTCGAAGTACGCAAAGTAGGACCGAATGGTCCGTTTCAATTTTCGTTTTTGGGCCGCTGAACTCATGGTTTGTAGGTGTACACGGGAGAAGCCACGATATGATCCCGTGCGCCGAGGCACATCAGTTGCAAGGTGCTCCCTTTCGTCAACGGGACCGGCGAAAATGAACTCGAAGCGCTCGCGGGTTTTTGCTCGGCGAAGAGTTTACCATCCACAAACAGCAAAGCATTTTTGTACTGCCCGTGATGCCGGCCGAGCGAGAAGTTCACTCGATGTGCGTCCGCGGTCTTCACGACTTCGGACAGGATGACTTTGCCGCTCAGATACATCCGGACCCGTTCAGTGCGCGAGGTACTAATGACGCCTCCCGTATGATGAGCGTGGAGCACGATTGGCGAGCGGTTGGTGGAAAACGTTTCAATTGGAAAGTCCCGTGTGGCGCCTACCACGGTCGCTTCGCCATCTACCACAACCTCGAGTTTCTCCAAGCTAGGGGTCGGGAAATACGTCACAAACAGCGTCGTATCTTCTTTCCTGACGTTGACCATGGGCTCGTCGATGACCACTGGTTTCCGTACCCAGACAATCTCGCTCGCAGCACCCTCCAAATAGGTGCGGACGTCATCCGGGCTTCTTTCTGGAATCGTCTCCGCCAGGATACTGATGCCAAATTCCGTTTGATAGTGAATGGGGGGGATTGGGATGACGCGCTGTTTGTTATGCGTGGCATGCAGCAGGGGATTGCGTTTTTTGTAATGGAGAAGTACCGAATGAGCAACCTGGGTATCACCGTATATTTGCTTGGGGATCACCGAGATGACTCGTTGGCCTTCAACCAAATTGGTCTCCACCCTGTCGATGACCGCCCGCGGCGGCTGGAAATAGCCTTGGTGTCGGTAGTCAGAGAATGCGCTCGAGATCGCCTCCGTCCCATCGAACACGGTCGCTCTGTACAATACCTGCGTTGGCTGGTAGATGTCGAGTTGGTCAATAAACGCGAGGGAGTTCCCCGGCTGCGTCGCCACCGGGACGCTGGGTGGCTGGTACTCGGGATCTATCATCAACTCAAAATCCGCCATCGATTCCCGCTCCAAGCGCACCGAACAGTGATCCATATCGCCAGGTTGGCCGTTCGCCAATTTCCACTGCACGATGACCTGTCCATTGGTCCCCGCTAAAAGACGGTCAATTTTCAATTTCGGAATGAAGCGGCTGGTCTCCGCTATTTTTTCGACATCCTTTGGCACATCCTTTTTTTGGTAAACTTTCATCTTGCCGAAGTAATCGGTAATACGAATTGCCAGTTGTTCGTCCTTGAGTCCAGGTGTGTCGGCACTAACCCTCATTGAAAGAGTTTCAAGCCCATCAAACGCCTGCCACTCCGTCCCAGCCACAAATTGACTTTTGGGATCCAAGTGTCCGACTTCCACTCGCAAAACCTGATTGGTAAACCATTTCGTGGGCTTGAATTGCCACGTCGACTGAATTTTTTGCTTATCTTCAAGCACGCTTAGCTGCAAATTTGAAATTTCCGGCATCTCTGGGGGCGAACGGAGATCCAATCCCTTGACTTCCAATTTCCGTATTGTGCCACCTGCTTCATTTTGTTGTTCGAGCAACAACGTGTATTCACCAATGGGCACTTTCACTGCAGCGCGAAGGCCATGAATAAAGAAGGCATCCGGCTGCTTTTTCATCAGTTCGATGTACTTGAATATTAGTCTAATTTCGCCGAGGTCTTCAGGGGGCTTTACAAACTCAGGTTCATTCGCAAACCACTTTTCCTGAGTACCTTCCACCCTCGCCAGCAATTCTGGTGTGCCGACAATGTAGTCCTTAAGGTCCAGATCCTTCGCTCCTTGAAGAAACAACGGTGACTGACTGACGTCGATCGCCTTTCCCGCCTGATCAAACAATGTGGCGGTTGCCCCGAGGCAATCTTCCGGCCACCATTTGGGATGCAGAACGATCTCGAACACTCCATCTTCATAGGTCCAAGCAATGTCAGTAGGCTTGAAATTGAATTTGGCGCTTACGACCGGAATACAGACCAGGAGCGGCAGCAGACAGCAGAATATATTTTTCATGTTTTAAAACGCAACAAGGCGAAGGCGCACAAGCTCCCGACCACCTCGAACGCGAGCAGGTAATAGATGATCGGCCGCGGTTTACCGTCCAACATAAGACTGGTGACGCGACCCAAGGCGTCGCAACCCAGAATGATGCCGATGGCCCACAGGGCGGGCCTGATCCAGGTGGAACGGAAGACCGCGAGCATCAGGAACAAACCGATGCCCAGGGTGGCACCACCATAATCCGCACGCGCGTCGGCGAAGCCAGTCGGCGTGGTCGGGGCCATGTCCACGGCGGAAAGGATTTCCGGATTGATCAGTAACGCGGCACCGATGCCGATGAACAGCAGCGCCGATGCGGCGACAAAAATTTGCTTCAAACGCATCCGCGATGCCTCCGCTGTTTGTGGCAGGTGTCGCAAAGCTTGTGGCAAAGGCTTGCCATCGTGTGGCAAACGCTTGCCACCTTATGGCAGATCCTTGCCACCTTATGGCACGCGCTTGCCATAAGGGTTCTCGAACTCAAGCCGGTGCGCGAGGTGCGCGGGGAGGTGCGTGAGTGGCCCATTTCGGCTCGCCGTTCTTACAATCCGGGATCGGGCAGGGTTGGCAGCGATTGCAGGAACGCGGCCACGGCTTCAATGAACAACGGCGGTTTTTCAATGTGGGGAATGTGACCGACACCGGGAATGATGGCGAGGGTGACGTTCTCTTCGCGGGCGGCGGTTTGCTTCGCAAGTTCCACATATTTTGGGTCTTGCTCGCCGGCGATCAGGAGAATCGGTACGGCGGGCATCGGCGTTGCTCCAGCGAGCGGGCAGCGAGAGAGCGCCCAGCTTTCCAGAACGCGGACCATGTAACCAGCATCGCGCTTGGTCTTTTGCTTGCGCAAATTGGCGATCACTTCTTCGTCGAGCGATTTGAAAACGTCTTGTTCGTACCAAGTTTCCAACAGCTCGGCGCGGTTGTTCTCCACGGCCTTGATGACGGTTTCATCAAAGGCGGTGCGCAGTTTCAGATCGGCCTTGTCGGCGCAACCGGGATGGTAGGATTCGAGAATCAGCGCGCGAATACTCGACTCGCCAGCATCTTTGTCCGCGATGGTTTTTCGGGCGGTGTCGACTGCGGCACGTGCGCCGAGGCTGTAGCCGAGCAACACCGCGCTCTTGGGAATGGAAGAGGGGGGCTGCGACAGGTTCAAGGCTTGGGCTTCGACGGGGTCGGGCCAATCCAGGCCACGCCAGTCGTCGGGGCCGCCAAGGGCGCCGTGGAACAGTAAAAGGGGAACACGTTGTAAATCGGTGAGGGATCTCATGGTTGTACTTCTCGAAAATTGAAGGTGACAGTTTCGAACTCGCGTTGGGTTTGTGCGCGGTCGGTGTGGACTTCGATAATCACACCACCATCCGCCTCACGTTCGTCGTCGAAGATCTCGGTGAATTCGGTGAGTGTTTCAGGTGCGTGATAACGGAGTCCAAATTGTTGGGCGGCAGCTTCGAAGTGCATGCCGTGCGGGGTGCCGAACCAGTCTTCAAAAACCTCGGGTTCGGCTTCTTCTGCTACCGGCAATCGATGGAAAATACCACCGCCATCGTTGTTCAGAACAACCAGTACCAAATTGGTAGCGAGCGGCAGGGAGTTCAGATCGTGGAGCAGCGAGATGTCGCCGATGAACACGGTGGTGCGACCATGGACGGATGCGAAGCCGGCGGCCGATGCGACCAGGCCGTCAATTCCGCTGGCGCCACGGTTGCAGCCGAACTTGAAGACGCGTCCCCCACCCTCCCAGGAACCGGCGAGGTCGAGCAGGCGGATCGGCAGGCTGTTGCCGAGAAAAATCGGATGCTGGTAATCCACCCGGCGCGAAATTTCCCGCGCGACCGCAAGTTCGGAGAGCTGGCCGGATTGGTCGAGAACGGCATCGAGATAGGCGCGGCAGTTACGATCGATGGCGTCGGCAACCTCAGCATGATCGCTGAGCGGTTGTTCCGGACCGCCGTTGCGCCAAGCGAGAACGCCGCGGAACTCACCGTCGCACATCTTCTCGCGCGGGTAGAGTTTCTTTGGCGCTGGCCCGAAGGGATAGCGGTAAATTTCGATGTGCGGGCGCTCGCGAAGGTAACGATCCAAGGTGTTGGAAACGAATCGCTCGCCGGTGTGCACGATCACTTCTGGCGCGAGCTCGTGGGCAAAGTGGTCGTTGTGCAGTAGCCGTTCGAGGGACAGTTCGTGGTCGGCGGTCATGACGTCGCCGAACACCGGCCAGCCACAGGCGGCGGCGGTGTCGTGAATCGCAAACGGGGCAGTGGTGCCACGGCCGAGCAGAAACCAGCCGCGTCGTTCGAACACGGATTTATCGAGATGAGATGGACGCAGGTTGGTCGTTTTGAAATACCGCGAACGCGGCCACTTCGGCAGTTCGGGAAGTTCGAGGTTCGGCGCCGTCAACGGTTCGCGGAACATGCAGTTGAGATGCGTCGGCCCAGCATAGGTCGCGTCGATTCCCTGCTGGATCCAATCGACGAGCGTATCCAGTTCGATCTCCTTGCGCGGGCATGGCAAGTCGTGGAAGCGGACGACAAACGATCCGTAAATGTTGGCTTGATCAATCGTCTGGTTGGCGCCGCTGCCACGCAGCTCTGGCGGACGGTCGGCCGTGAGCAGCAACATCGGGGTGTGCTCCATCGAGGCCTCGACCACCGCCGGCAAGGCGTTGGCCACGGCGGTCCCGGAGGTGCAGACAAACACACCCGGCTTGCCACAGGCCCGCGCGTAGCCGAGGGCGGCGAAGGCCAGGCCGCGTTCGTCGTAGTGGCGCGTCACTTTCGCTTTCGGGTGTTCGGCGATGGCCAGCGTGAGCGGCGTGCACCGTGATCCAGGCGCAACAAAAAATCGGTTGAGTCCGTTGCGGATGCACGCGTCCACCACCACCCGACCCCAGAGTCGGTTGAGTCCTGCCGTGGCGCGTGCCACATCGATCAGCTTTTCAGTTGGTTCTTCGATGGCCATGTATAGTTCAGCCACCTTTAGAGAAATTTTCCTCTGGGAGCGAGCAAACTTTGCCACTCCTTGAGGCCTTAATTTAAGGACGGAGCAGGCTTAGGAAATCACCAATCTTGTTTTCAACTTCGTCCCATTCGCGACCAGGTTCGGAACCGTCGACAATACCGGCACCGGCGAAGAGGGACAAAACATCACCGCGGGCGATTGCCGAACGGATACCCACTGCGAATTCAGCGCTATCCGCTGCGATCCAACCGATCGGGCCCGCGTACCATTCGCGCGGAAACGGTTCCAGTCGGCGAATTTCCGCCAAGGCGTTGCCGGTCGGATAGCCACCAACAGCCGGGGTCGGGTGCAGCCGAGAAAGCAAGGTGTTGTCGCCCACATCCGGGGCGAGTTCGGCGCTGATGGTCGAATAGATATGCTGCTTGCTTGCCAGTTGAAGCACGTCGGCCGGCGCCCCCGACTCAACGTGGCGGCAAAGCTGGTGCAGATCTTGTAGAATCGCGGTGCGGACGACTTCGTGTTCACGGCCGTCTTTGTCACTGGCGAGCAGCTCTGCCGCGAGGTCTTCGTCTTCGGACGCGGTCCGACCCCGCGGGCGGGTGCCAGCGAGGACGTCCGTCTCGAAGGTTCGGGCCCGGCGACGGAATAAGCGTTCGGGCGACGCGCCGAAGAACGTTTCGCCAGATGCGAACCGGCAGTAAAAATGAAAACAACGCGGGGTCGCGGGCTGCAAGCGTTGAAACAATTCCAAGGCAGGAACCGGCGCGCTGAGACGCAGATCGGTGCGCCGCGCGAGCACGATTTTCTCCAACGCTTTGCCTTCAATCAAATCGAGCGCCTCCAACACTTTGCCGTGCCAGTGGTTTCGGTCCGGCCAATGCGTGGTGTCCTGAATGGTCGGCAAGTCGTGAACCGCATCTTCAGGTTCGGCGGCCGCAGCCAGGCAAGCGGCCATATCGCCGAGCTGCATCAACACCACTTGTTTGTCATCGGAAGGAAAGACGTTGAGCGACATTTCGTGACCGTCGCATTCGACCCGTGGCAGCAACCACCGCGTATCGGCGGACGAAGCGTGGTCTGAGGCGAACGGAAAACTGGCGTAGGCGCGTAGGCCGAGCGAGGCGGGACCGAGCAGGCCGCGCAGTTGATCTGCTTGATCCTGCCGATTGCGAACGGGCAGCGCTTGTCCGGCCATCGCGACCTGCCGGCCTTGTCCATGTCGGTCTCCCCAAACCATGTGCGGTAAATGCCGGTCGCCAAGCGCGGCGAGGAAAGCGGTGGCTTCGACGGGTTCGATCTGGACGCTGAACCGGGCGGGGCTGTCACCGAGCGATGCTTGCGCGAGAAGTTGCTGCAGTTGTCTGACCGCGTTCGCGATCGAATGTCTGGTCGAGGTCAGGCGCATGGTTTGTCTCCGCGGTAAATGCTGGCGACCCCCAAGGTCAGCGGCGTACAGCCTACTTTGGTTAGACCGGCGTCACGCATCAAGGCACAGAAGTCTTCGCCGTACGGGAACGACTCGACGGTTTGATTGAGATAACGATAGGCGTCGGCGTCGCCTGAAATCAGTCCGCCAACCCGCGGCAGGACGTGCCGGAAGTAAAACAAATACGCCGAACGCAGGAGCGCGTTGGCCGGCAGGGAGCATTCCAAAACGAGCAGGCGTCCGCCCGGCCGGAGGGCCCGCTGCATATTGGCCAGCGCGGTTTCGACACTGGTGACATTGCGGATACCGAACGCGATGGTGATCACATCAAAAGATTGGTCGGGAACCGGCACGATGGTGGCGTCGCCGGTGACTAGTTCGAGGCGGTGAGCAAGTCCGGCTTCGGCCACTTTCTCCCGACCGCGTTCCAACATGCCCTCAGACAAATCCATGCCGACCGCGCGGATGATCCGCGGGCAGCGTTCCATCAGAAATAAGGCCTGGTCGCCGGTGCCAGTCGCGAGATCCAATAACTCCAGCGTTTCACCATCCGGCAACATACCGCCCAATTTTCTCCGCCAGGCAACGTCTTGCCGAAGCGATAGCAATCGGTTAAGAAGATCGTACCGCGGGGCGATCCGGTCGAACATTTTCCATACATCAACCCGTGAAGGCGTCGCTGAATTGTCGGTGATTCCACTCATGAATAATGATACTTCTAGCTTTACTTATAGATTTTTCAGAAATTTCTGAAAATATTGATAATACAGGATGAGCGAATTGCAAGTGGGAATAGACGAGAAAAACTGGGCGGCATGGCGGGCCGAGGCGCAGGCGATGGGCGCGGCGGCCGATGATCCGATCGCGGTAGTAGATGTGGCCCGGCAGGTTCTGGTCTTGGATTTCCCGACGTGGTTCTGCGAATGGCCGGTGTCGACGGCGGCGGCGGGGGTGGGTTCGAAGTCGGGTTCGTTGAAAACGCCGCCGGGCTGGCATCGGGTATGTGCCTGGATTGGTGGAGGCGAACCGGCGGGCCGGGTGTTTCGTTCGCGCGCGCCGGCGGAGCGCGTGCGTGCGTTCGAGAATGAGGCGGAGGGGACAGACTTGATCCTGACTCGGATCCTGTGGCTGGACGGTTTGGAGAAGGGTGTGAATCGTGGACGAGGCATCGACAGCAAGTCGCGCTACATTTACATTCACGGGACCAACCAAGAACAACTGATCGGCCAACCGGCATCGCATGGTTGCATCCGCATGCGCAACGCGGATGTCTTGGAGCTATTCGATGCGACGGACTCAGCGGGGCCGCCACGTTCACCGTTGTGGGTACTGGTTTGGGACGGTGGCTAGGACCAATCAGTCGTTCGGCTCTGGCAGCTTGCGATACAACGTCGCGAGGCTGATGCCGAGGGCCTTGGCGGTCTGCTCTTTGTCGCCTTTAAAGTGTTCCAACACTTGGACGATATACTCGACCTCTTTCTTGCGCAGGAACCCTTTGAGAGATTTTACTACAAAGGTCTCCGGCGCAGCGGTGGCCATCGTGATTTGTTCGCTACGGGCGATCGATGGCGGCAATTGGCTGAGGATTTTCGACGGCAGATGTTCAGCGAGAATATTTCCGTCTTGGGAAAAGATGCAGGCGTTGCTGATGGCGTTTTCGAGTTCGCGGACGTTGCCGGGCCAAGGATAGCGTTCGAGTAGACCGCGCGCCGAGGGGTCAATGGTCGCGTCTTGATTCTGGCTGACTTTGCGCAGGAAGTGCAGCGCGAGCGGCATGATGTCATCGGTCCGCTCGCGTAGCGGCGGCAGATCGATTTCCATCACCGCGAGCCGGTAATAGAGGTCTTCACGGAATACGTTTTGCTCGATGCTTTTGCTGATCTTTTCGTTGGTGGCGGCGATGACCCGCACATTCACTTTCTCGGCTTTGTCGCTGCCGAGCGGACGGATTTCCCCTTCCTGCAGCACGCGTAGCAACTTGGCCTGCAGGTTCATCGGCATGGTCCCGATTTCGTCCAGAAAGAGGGTGCCGCCATTCGCCGCCTTGAACAGACCATCGCGGTCGCGGTCGGCTTTGTTGTGGGCACCTTTGACGAAACCAAACAGTTCGGACTCGAGCAAGGTCTCAGGAATAGCACTGCAGTTGATCGCTTCGAACGGCTGGCGCTTGCGAATGCTGTTCTTGTGAACCGTTTGCGCGACCACTTCTTTGCCGGTGCCACTTTCGCCAGTGATCAGAACAGTGAGATCGGTGGGCGCGATTTTGGTAATCTTTTCACAGACTTCGATCATCGATGCGCTCTCGGCGATCATGCCGTCGAACCCATGGCGGATATCTAGTTCGGCGCGTAATTTGTGGTTTTCAAAAACCAGATGTTGGTACTCGAGGGCACGCTGCACGGTAAGACGGAGTTCGTCGGGCTTGAACGGCTTGGTGACATAGTCGAACGCTCCCTGTTTCATCGCTTCCACCGAAGTGGCGACCGAAGCGTTGCCGGTCAGCATCAGAACCGACATGTTTGGCGCCAAGGCTTTGGCCTCACGCAGCAGTTCGAGGCCGTCCATGGGCACCATTTGGATGTCGCTAATCATCAAGTCGAATTTCTGCTCCCCCAAAATCTCTTTGGCTCGGCTTCCATTACTGGCTTGAACGACCTCGTGGCCATCCGCGTTAAGAATGTTGTTCAGCAAAGCCAGAATCTGGGCTTCATCATCGACGATTAAAATGCGGGACATATAGGGGAAAATCCTTCTATTTTTAGAAAGCGGAAGATCAGAATAGTACCATATCCTAGCTTGTAAAGACGTTGATTCTCATTTTTTATAAATCGAGACGAACAGTGGAGAATTGTGTCTTAATACAGATGAACCACACGTTACAGATGAGCGAGTGATGAGGCTTTCACTTCCGGCCGTTTTCCAATAATGACGTATAGTTCGGTTTGATCAATTATGGTATTGTGGCGGACGACAATTTCATCGCCGCTTCAAGCGGACCGAGTTCGAGAATGGCGATAAGATGGTTGGTGACGGTTTCGCTGAGACCAGGAATCATGTCGATTCGATTGCATGGGCTCCCCTGCCCCATTGCACGTTTTTACTGGTGTTTCAACGAGCGCCAATGAATGAGGCCGACCATGAATCCTGTCGTTGTTACCTTCGGTGAAATCATGTGCCGCCTCGCCGCCCCCGGACATGTGCGCCTGCGCCAGACGCGCGCGTTCGACGCGGTTTACGCCGGCGCCGAAGCCAGCGTCGCCGCCTCCATTTGTAACTTTGGCGGCAGCGCCCGTTTCGTCACCGCCCTCCCCAAGCACGCGCTCGCGCAGGCCGCGATTGATACGGTTCGGGGCATCGGCATCGACACGAGCCACATTCTCCGAACCGAGACCGGACGCCTCGGTCTCTACTTTCTCGAAACCGGCGCCAACCAACGTCCGAGCAATGTTGTCTACGACCGGGCCGACAGCGCCATCGCGACGACGCCAGCGGAGGCGTATGAGTGGAGCGCCATTTTTTCCGATGCCCATTGGCTGCATCTCAGCGGCATCACCCCGGCCCTCTCCCAACATGCCGCAAAAGCCACGCGACTGGCCGCGCAAAAAGCAAAGCAAGCGGGCGCGCAGGTTTCGATCGATCTGAACTATCGCAGCAAACTATGGACGTGGAACTCGGCCCTATCGCAGAACCAATTAGCCGAACAAACCATGCGCAGCATCTTGCCGTTCGTCGACCTAGTGATCGGGAACGAGGAAGACTGCCACGACATGCTCGGCATCCAAGCCGGCGACACCGATGTCCATTCCGGCGAACTGGAGATCGGTCGTTACCCCGACGTGGCCCGCCAAGTGATCCAACAATTCCCGAACGTATCCCGCGTCGCCATTACCCTGCGCGAAAGTCGGTCCGCCAGCCACAACAACTGGGGCGCGATGCTTTACGACGCCGCCAGCGACCAGCCGACCTTCGCCCCGCTCGACGCCGACGGCAACTACGTGCCCTACGAAATCAAAAACATTGTCGACCGCGTCGGTGGCGGCGACGCCTTCGCCAGCGGATTGATATTCGCCCTCATCACTCCCGAACTCAGCGAACCCCAAAGCGCCTTGCGCTTCGCCGTCGCGGCGTCCTGCCTGAAGCATTCCATCCAAGGCGATTTCAATATGATGACCCGCCCGGAGGTGGAATCACTGATGGCTGGTTCGGCGTCCGGACGTGTGGTTCGATAGAATTTAAAAGAACGGGCCGAATCCCGTTCTTGGAGGTTGGTTGCGTTGCTTGGTGGAGAACAAGATTAGAACGCGAAGCCGCGTTCGGTCCCGACATTGCGGACCGCTTTGCGGATAGCGAGGTCGAGTGTTTGTTCGGCTTTCTTGCCGGTCTTCTTCGCTTCTTCCGCGAGACGCTTGCGTTCGGTATCGACGAACTCGCGTCGCTCTTTGGTGACCTTCTGGATCTCCTTTTGCAAGGTGGTGCGTTTGTCCTGCATGCCTTTCACGTAGGCTTCGCGTTCGGCGACGGTCATCTTGCGCATGTTCTCCGGTAGCTGTTCGGGCTTGGCGGTTTTGAGGTCGATAGACAGATCTTTGCAGGCGTCGACGAGGTCCCACTTCGCGTTACTGTAGTACGCCCCGCCCTTGCACATGGCCCGGTTGGCGAACACCTCGGCGTTGGCGTTCTTGGCGTTGTCGTCTTGCGCTTTTTGGCGCAACTGCAAGGCGGCGCCCTGTTTACCGAACGCGATAAAGGTATCGTTGAAGTCGGCGTTGAGTTTGACCAATTGCTTGTCGTGAGCTGGGGCGGGAATATGCACCACGGCTTGGTTGGCGTTGATGTTGGCGTAAGCGCCTTGGGTCATGTCGGCGCCGTCTTTCCATTGTTGGTTCATGCCGGTTACCCAGTCGCCGCAATGAATGGTGTTCACCACGATCGCCTTGGTCATCGCGGCCTTGCAGGCATCGACGTAGTTCACCGGGCCCTGGGTGAAGGGTTCGTTGCCGGCAATCACGATGATCTTGAGGTCGAGCGGGTCCTCACTCCATTGAAGCGAGTCGACCGATTGCTGGATCGCTTCCCCACAATGCTCGGACCCGTTGCCTTGAATGGTGGTCTTGAACAGTTTGTCGGACAGGTCGTCGAGGTCCTGGGTGAATTCGACGATCTGCCGAACGGGCCCACCGTGGCGATAGAGAGCGACTTCGAGAACGGGCTTTTGACCGTCACGGTTGGCATGGCCGAGATCGCCGACAATGTCCCAGAGACGGGTGCGGGCTTGATTGAGGAGTCCGCCCATGCTGCCGCTGTCATCGAGCAGGAGAGCGATTTGGATTCGCGGTGCGTTCGCGGCGACTGCAACGGCTGCGGCTGGGGCGACTTCAAGTTCGAGAACTGGTGCCAGCTTTGCGGGCTCCGCTTTCTCTTTGGCGAGGCTGAACGGACTGGCGAGGAACATGCCCAGCCCGAAGGCAGAGGCGGCGAGCAGGCGGACGGTGTTTGTGGTTGGCTTGAATGATTTCATGCCGACAATTGTACAGCGATTGAGGATCGGCAGTCGTCACGAAGCGGTAAAAGCGGTGTAAAAGAAATGTCATGGCTCGGCGCAGCCCTATTGTGCTACGGGCCAGTCATGGACGATAAACACACCGAGGCCGACACCACTACAACTGGGGTGGAAGCGACGACAAAAACCATTCTTTGCTTCGGCGATTCCAACACCTGGGGCTTTATTCCCGGAACGGCGATGCACCGCTTTCCGCCGGACGCGCGCTGGCCTGGCGTGGTGGCGAGCGAACTGGGTTCGGGCTGGGATATTATTGAAGAAGGCCTGTGCGGACGGACGACCAGTTTCGACGATCCCTGCTGGGAAGACCGCAACGGTCGCAAGCAGTTGGGTTTCCTACTCGAGTCGCACATGCCGCTGGATCTGGTGGTGATCATGCTCGGCACCAACGACCTCAAACACTATCTCGGACTCGCGCCAAACGACATCGCCCTCGGAGCCGCGACGCTGGTGGACATGGTGCAACAGAGCACCGCCGGACGAGACGGCAAGCCGCCAGAAGTACTGCTCGTCGCGCCCGCTGAAGTGACAGAAACCGCGAACCCGTTCGGGCATAAGTTCGACGCGGCGATCGCCAAGTCGCAAGAATTCGCAACCGCCTTCGCGGAGATCGCAACCGAATACGGGATCGCATTCTTCGACGCGGCCACCGTTGCCAAGGTGCCTGACACGGATGGGATTCATCTGGACCGCGCCGCCCATCTCGCCCTCGGCAAGGCCTTGGCCGATGTGGTTGCACGCGTGCTGCAACGCCAAGCCTAAGCGTGTTGACAACACATATGCGACAAGTGCGGGAGAGCGCTCCTGTCATAAAACGTCATGTTCCTTGGTAGGTGTTTCAAATGCACATTTTACCCGTTTCCACTTTTTTGCCGGGACTAATCGGTTTGGCGTTGATGGTTTTCGCCGTTTCCGCGGCGCCGACCTATCCGCCAAAGATGAAGGGTGCGACGGTAGAGACCTATAAGAAAACGCCGCAAGGTGAATTGAAGGTCTGGATTTTCCAGCCCGACAAAACGATCCACAAGGGACCGCGTCCGGCCGTGGTGTTCTTTTTTGGCGGCGGCTGGCGAAGTGGTTCGCCGATGCAATTTCAGCAGCATTGCAAGCATCTTGCCGAACGCGGCTTTGTCGCAATGACCGCCGATTACCGCGTTTTCTCCCGCCATAAAACCACCGCGGATGCCTGCGTGGAAGATGCGAAATCGGCGGTGCGTTGGATCCGCGAACACGCGAAGCGCCTTGAGGTCGATCCCAAACGAGTGGCCGCCGGCGGCGGTTCGGCGGGCGGACATCTCGCCGCCTGCACTGGGACGGTGAAAGGCTTTGAAGGCAAAAAGGAAAAGCACGACATCTCTTCCGTTCCCAATGCAATGGTCTTGTTCAACCCCGCCTGTGTTCTCGCCCCCGTCGAAGGGATGCCGTTTTTGGATGAGAAGAAAATGGGCGATCTAAAAAAACAGATGGGTGTCGACCCCATCGGTTTATCGCCGTTCCACCACGTGACCAAGGGGGCCCCGCCTACCCTGATCTTTCACGGCCGCGCGGATGTCACCGTGCCCTACATGACCTCGGAAAAGTTCGCCGAGGCGATGACGGTCGCTGGAAATGATTGTCGTCTGATCGGCTTCGACGACATGCCCCATGGCTTCTTCAATCATGGGCGCTACGAGAACCGACCCTATCTGAAAACCATCATGGAGATGGACGCCTTTTTCCGTGAACTGTCTTGGATCGAGAAAAAAGCGGTCGCCAAGGATGAGAAACCGGCGCAGGACAAGGTCGTCGAAAAAGTGCCGATGTAGCCGAACCCAGCTGCACCTAGTGGATCCAATCGTCATCGGTCTGTAGAACTTCAATCGGAGCGAACATCCTCTCGCTTGGGGCCTCGCATTCCAGAAGGTTCTTCAACGAACGTGATGTTGAAAGGGCCTTCGCGGCCTCTGGAGAGATCCTGAATTTCAGAAATACAAGCCGTTCAAGCGCTGGAAGCATCGCCAAAGCTGTGGCCGTCTCGACGGTCAAAGTTTGCGGTTCGACCACATATTCAAGCCGGAGTTCCTGTAGTTTTGATTCCCGACCAAGGGCTTTCAGCGCCCGATCCTCCAAGTCCAGAAAGTTGAGGCACAGCTCCTTCAGTCCAAGGGTTTCCACCAAATAAGTGGCGTCGGCTTGCCCGAACTCCCTGCAATCCAAGTATAGGCTCTCCAGACCGGCACAGCGGCCAATGATCCACATCAGGGGGGCGGCGCTTCGTCGCCCTCCTGGCCGGGCGGCGGCGTGATATCCGGTGGTTCGGGAGGTGCGTCTTGGGATAGGAACAGATGTAATGTGCGCAAATGGTCGTTTGCTTGAAGCGCGTGCAAGCCTTGCAGATCTGATCTCGTTTCCAGCGTATGTAGTTTCGGCGGGAGTTTCGTCAGCGGGCGAGTGAACTGTTTACACGTGAGGTTCTCCAGCGCGGAGCACATCCCGAGCAAGTCGGGTTCGTCTATGACAAGTCCCCTCAGATTCAGTTCGTGAAAGGCCGGATGCTGACTCAAGGAGTTCAGCAATCCAACGGGCAGAGGCTCGTGCATACTCAACCCTAGCTGTGGAAACCCGTCCGATACCCGAACCGAATCGCAGTCCAATTCGGAAATAATCTTGATCTGTTGCGTGGTCAATTTCGGAGTGCCGAGACACACGAGGTCAACAATACAATCCGTCCCCTTCCTGCCATAAACCAATATCTCATGAATGGGAGGCTCTCTGAATGCCGCAACATCGTTTCCAGGATTCAAGTCCCGTAGTCGATCTCGCAATTCTTTCGAGCCAGGGCTCCACTCGATGAGCTCGCCAGGAAGATTGTTGAGTTTGTCGCCGAAGATTTCGGGGATGGGCGTAAATGCCAAACTGCAGGACCAAGGCGGCGCAGTCAGAACGTGCTGCGCCGTTCTGAGACCAGCTTCACTGCCATCAAAATTAAAGGAGGCTTCAGGATGAGCCTTCATCAAAGGAACAAACAGGTCATCGCCGTTGGTCGTGTATTGCACCGTGATCGATTCCAACCCGTTTATTTCCGTTAGGAAAAACAGATCCTGATCCGTCGCGTCAGTTGAGCAGAAAAAGACGGTATTGAACCGTACCTGCCCAAAAATGTTTTCTGCGATCTCCCAGTATCGACGATCAATTTGGAAGGGCCCGTTCCATCTACATTGCCCACCGAGTCGATGAATTCGTTCCTTGTTCAGGTGCCATTGAATTACCGGTTGCAACACCGTCAGGACGATGGCGGCAAGGATGAGCAGCAGGCCGACGAGAAACACGAGCTTTCGCGACTTCATTGTTTTGGGCTCCTCCTCATGGCGATTTCCAAGCACAGACACCACAAATCTTAAACCGCTAATTCTAACCAAAGATATTTGAAATTTCGAAGGTCTCGAACCGACTCCGAACCCTCTACGACGAACCACGGAGTGGTGGCAAGAAAGTAGCCGCGGGTGGAGCGAGGTACGAGCGGAACCCGGGGTAGCCGAGAGCCTTTTGAACCGACCGGCCTGCCCTTCTGCACGAGCTCTTCGCTTCATGTCCGGTCGAAACGGCCTCATGGCTCCGAGGGCATCTGCTGCCTGAATTCTTTGTCCGGACGCACCACTAGGTGCCACGTGTCATCCCGCCTTGCGGGACTACCCATCTCTCTGATGCCAACCCCGGCCTTGGCCTGCGGCCTACAGCCGGGGCTATTCGGATGTCACCGCTAACGCGGCTCGTGCCAAGTTCGCTCCTGATCGACCCAGGGAATCTGAAAAGTTTGACTCATTTTCTCGCGAATCGACAAAGCAAGAATCTAGTCGTCGGGCTGAAAGCCCGGCTCTGGACACACCTTGGAAAAGGTAGGATACCCGAACACAAAAAAGCGCCCCCGTAACACCAACGGGGACGCATCAATGGTTCTGCGGGAAGGAGCAAAAAAACCCGCACGAACCAAATCGGTTTGAGTTATTCGACGCGGATCGCGGCGTTGCCAGCGGGTGCGTAGTAGTCGGCGTCACTCAAGGCTTCGCCGGCCAAGACCGCTGGGGCCAAGGGGTTGGCGACGTCGAGGACGAGACTGCCGGCATCCACTACGAACGGGGCACCGTCGCCGGCCGTCGCGTCGGACGCGGACATGCGTATCGCATCACCGTCGACCGGCGCGAGTTCGGCAGAACTGTCGGCGGCGAAGGCGAGCAGGCCGCCTTCGGTTTCGATTGTCGGAACAACGATGCCGCCGAGACTCAAGTTGGCCGCGTCGGTTTCGACGACGACAATCGCACCGCCCGCCGAACCAATCGCGGCGGCCGCCGGACCGTAGTCCGTGGCGCTGAGGTTGGTGTCGAGTTCGGAGACCCAGTAGAAGTGGATGCCTTCACCGGGGGTGTCGGTGATGCTATACGAAGCAGCGGCACCTTGCGCGAGCACAAGCGCGGCGTTGACCAGAGTGCGTTCGCCGTCGAGCGTCGCCGAACGGAACACTTGGAAGCCGAGGGCGTTGTCTTCCCAGCCCGTTTCCCAGTCGACGGTGACGGCTCCGTCAGCATCAGTGGAGGCGCTGATCGAGACCATTTCGACCGCAGTCGGATCGGGGAAGAAGCCGAAGTCGAGATTCTGCACGAACTCACCCGAGGCGACGCAAGCGCTCTGCACCAGCGGACGGGAGAAGTTGACGAGGCGACCTGGAACGGTGGCGCTGTCGACGGACACCTCGTAGCAACCGGGGGCGACATTAAACTTGTAGTCACCGCTGGCGCCCGTCGTTTGTGTGTCGATCAAGGTCCGCGAACCGTCGGCCTCTACCCGGAATAGGCTGAGTTCGGCGTTGGCGATGCCGACGTTGGCGAGGTTGTCGTTGTCGGGGCTACCGTCAGCACCACTGTCCTCCCAAACGGTGTCGCCGATGCAGGCGGTTTTGACCACACCTTGGTCGAGCGTGAGATCGGAGGTGCCGTTGGGCAGGAAGGCGGTGAGCGGGGTTTCCATCAGCGGACCACCACCGGCGTGGGTGCCGTTCTGGATACCAACGGAAGACGCACCGGCTGGACCGGCATTGGTCTGAGTCGGAAAACAGTCGTCGGGCAGTTCGAAGCAGACCTTGTATTGGCCGGGGTTCAAGTTGGTGAAGAAGTAGCGACCGCTCGGCGCGGTCATCGCGGTTTCGAGCACAATGCCTGCGGGATCTTTCAACAGCACGCGAACGCCACCCAATCCTGACTCGCCCGGATCTTGAATGCCATCGGCGTCGGAGTCGATCCAAACGAAGTCACCGACCGACACCGCTTCGAGGCGCACTTCGGCATCGTCAGAGTCCGTAAGGTCGGAAAGTCCACCGATCGGATTGCCAGCCGGGTCGGCCGGGGTACCGGTGGTGTTGGCGGTGTTTACCAAATCGTTATTCAGTGTCGTTTCGAAGTAGTAGTACACGATTCCACCCGGCGGCAGCGGCGTGGGGCCAGAAAGATAGGTGAACTGGCTGATGTCACCCAAACCGAGGTTTGGATCGGCGAGACGTAGATTGGCCAGGCTAGTGTCGCCGGTGTTGCGGATGGCGAAGCAATAGGTGATCGGTGCGCCACCGACACCTGATTCGAGGTCGTCGATGGTGTTTTGCGCGGTCGGGCACATCGAACCGGCGCTCTGACCGGCGTGTACGGTTTTCACCAGTTCGATGGCGGGATCAACGACTTGGTACAGCGCATCATCGCATTGCTCCGCAAGAATGTTTCCGCCAACGGTGGTCGGCGTGGTGCAAGCGGTGTTGGTCAACATTTGGCCCATGCTCGAACCCGTCACATCGAAGATCACACTGACAGTGCGACTGCCGCCAGCCGCAATGCTGCCAATGTCGCTCCAAGTGATGGTACTGCCGTTGACGGCAGTTTGCGCGGGTACGGCGCTGTTGAAGCTGAGCACCGATGCATCGAACACATCGTTGAGCGGAACCGTGGCCAGACCGATTTCTCCGGTGTTTTCAACGACGATGTTGAAGGTCATTTGGCCGCCGATGGTGGCAGGCAGCATGAGCGGGCTGAGGCGGTCTTTGCGGATCGTGTAAGACGGTGAAAGAACGCGGTAGGGCGCCGTGGCGCAGCCTTCTGACAAGCTGCCGTTCGCCGTTGCCGGGGTCGTGCAAGCTTGGTTGAAATCAGTCGCCCCCGCAGTGGACTGCAACGCCTGAAACGTTACGGTGACGGTTTCGATCCCACCAACCGGGATCGGCCCGATGTTGTTCCAGCCGAGCGAACCGGCGGCGGTGGCGTCCGGTGTGATGCTGGCGTTGAGGAATAACAGGTCGTTTGCATCGTAGCTGTCGGTAAGCGGCACCGCGGTCAACGGAAGCTCGCCGGTGTTGCGAACGACGATGTCGAACACAACGTTGTCACCGACGCGGGCGTCGATACCGACCGGAGCGGTACGGTCTTTGGTGATCGTGTAATTCGGCATGCCGATCAGGTACGGCGCGTCGTCGTCTTTGGTCGGCAGCGCCTGTCCGGTGGCTTGGTCGACCGGCGTCGTTTCGGCGGTATTAAGCAAGGTCTGACCTTGGGTGCTCTGGCGACCGGTGAAGTTGACTGTGACGGTGTGCGCCGCGCCAACGGCGAGCGGTCCGAGATCGACCCATTGCAAGTTCCCCGCACCAGGGGTGGAGACAGCGGGGGTGGCGGAGACGAACTGCAAGAAGCTCTGGTCGTAGGTGTCGGTCAAGGGCACCGAACTCAGCACGGTGTCGCCGGTGTTGGTGACCGTGATGGTGAAGGTGATCGGATTGCCGGGTTCGGCGATCAGCGGGTTGCCGGCGGCGTCGGCCGGCGTGACCAAATCTTTGGTGATTTCGTAGTCGGGATTGAGCGGCACCAGACCAGCATCAAGGGTGAGGTTGGTTTCACCGGAGGAGAGCGTAACCACCGGGGTCATGGGGTTGGCGTCGTCAATGTCGCTATCGGTCGCGTCGTCGCCGGTGTCCTTCAAGGTGGCGATGTAGTTCGGCGGCCATACGAAGTTCACCTTGTAGTCACCGGGGGTGAGATTGTCGAAGCAGTAGAGGCCGTCAGCGACGGTGACTTGGCTGTTAAGAACCGTACCGGCCGCGTCCATCAACTGGACGGTGACGCCGGGAACGCCAGCGGGCGCGACGTCTTGCTGGCCGTTGTTGTCTCCGTCGAGCCAAACGAGGTCGCCCAGTTTGGCAGGCATGTAGAAGCCGGCATCGAGGGTGATATCGGAATCGCCGGCACCGAGGGTCACCGGGCCAGTGCGCTTGGTGCCGATAACCGCATCGGAATCGAAATCATCGGCGACACCAGTGGCGTCGGCGGGCGATTGAACGAAGCCGGGGGCGCAGTCGAACTCGACGAAATAGCTGCCGGGCTGAAGGCATTCGAACAGGTATTGTCCGGAGGCGTCGGTGGTGGTGTTGGTCAGCGGGCTCGCGGGATTGGCGGCGTCGTAGATGCGCACAGCCACACCGGCCAAACCGGGTTCGCCGAGGTCCTGCGAACCGTTGGCGTCGAGGTCGTGCCAAACGCGGTTGCCGAGCGCGGCTTTGAGTGGCACCTTGCGGAAGGGCTGGAGCAGCACGTCGAGGTCTTCCTCAAGCGACTCGATGCACATCACAATCGCGCCGACATTGCTGAAGTCAGCACCGCCGCCGAGGACCGGACTAAACGAGGCATAGGGTTGCTGGTAGACCGCACCGACGTCTTCGACCGGTTGGAACGAGAATTCGCTCATGTTACCGGCGTCGGTGTAGACTTGAATCGTGATTTCAGAGTCTTGGTCGGGATCGACGAACAATTCGAAGGCGCCGTTGGGCACGAGCGGATCGTCGGACAAGGTAAGGTCGATGCCGCCGAGTCCGGTCGCATCGAGTGTGTCGGCTGCACCGTCCATGCCATCCCACGTCTGGCAGCTGCGGGTGAAGTAGGTGCCACGTTGCGCGTCCATGACGTATTGACCGCTGTTGGCGCCGACGCGTGAGGTGGCGAGTTGGGTCTGGGTGGGCGGCGTGGTAATGCTGAAGATGCTGAACTGCACGTCGCGTTCGCCGCCGAGAATACCGGCGCCGGCAACCGTAACCGACCCGGTGGTCATACCGCCGCCGAACGCGTCGAGTTCGATGTTGTGCGGCGTGACCCACATGTCGACATCTGGGCAACCAGCGCCGGAGCTGATATGCGCAGTGGCCGCGCTGACCGCGTCGCCAGAGGCGAGACTGATCGGCGAACCAAGTCCGGTACCACTCGTGCCGGTGCCCGTGAACAAAAAGTTGGCAGGTGCCTGCACTTGAATGCGATAGGACGTCGTTCCTACCACTGGGTCGAGTCCGGCAAACAGGTAGCTGCCGTTCGCACCGGTGACCGCCGTGGCGATGATGGATTGAATCCCGGCGACCTCACGGATCAGCTGGACTGGGATACCGGCTTGGCCGATTTCGTTGCCATCTTGGAAACCATTGCCGTTGAGATCGGAGACCACTGAACCAGAGATGCTGGCTGGCTGAAACAGGCCGGCATCAATATTGAGGACGTTGTTGGTCGCGCCAACCGTGAAGCCGGTGGTGAGCCCAGCCGCGTTGACGCTGCTATCGAGTCCGAACCCGGTGGGACTAAACACCGAACCGGCAGGTGCCACGAACTGCACACGGTACGTTCCGGCCGTGACATTGGCGAACAAGTAGTTGCCGCTCGCGTCGGTGATTTCGTTGGTGATGATCGCATTGGCGACATCGAGCAAGTTGACGGTGATGCCACTAAGCCCGGTCGTTTCGCTTGCCTGTCGGAGTCCGTCCGCGTTGTCGTCGACCCAAACAGAGTCGCCGATGGTTGCCGAAAATCCGGAGGTAGCGAAGAAGAAGCCACTTAAGGCCAAGGTAATGATGTAGATATAACGGTGCATATGCCCATTCCAGTTCTGTGTTACTATATATTGTGCTAAAACAGCCTCTCACAGCCGTATATTGTGCGATTACTAGGAAAGCCAACGACCTGTCAACAAATTGTTAATAAATGTGTCAATACCCCAACATATTGCGTCATGACTTTATCATCGTGACCAAATTCACAATTTGGCACACTATCGGTGGTAGTCGTGCCCTTCTGAGGAACTAAAATACCATGAGTATTCGTTACATTCAGGTTGGCCACGGGACGAAATGGTATATGGAGGCCTTGGAACTCCGCGACGAGGTCTTGCGCAAACCCATTGGTTTGGAGTTTCCCGAGTATCAAGTAGATCTTGAAGTGGCGGATATCCATGTGGTGGGCCTTGAGAAATCGACCGAAAATGAAGCGGAGTCCGAGGAGATTGTGGCCTGCCTGTTGTTGCATCGTCTGGGACCCACCGAGGTGAAAATGCGTCAAGTCGCCGTCCGCACTGACCGCCAGGGACGCGGAATAGGTTCGGGATTGGTCGAGGCCTGCGAAGTGGTGGCGCGCCAGCTTGGTTTCCGCTCAATGGTCTTAAACGCGCGCGCGACCGCAGTGCCGTTCTATCTCGCGCTAGATTACCAAGTGCGTGGCGACGCGTTCGAAGAAGTCGGGCTGCCACACTTTAAGATGAGCAAAGCGCTCTGACCGATTCCAGACGATATCGATCGAAGAATAACTAAAGAGAGAGGCCGGCCCGTCCGGGCGACTATCCGCAAGGGTCTTCCAAGGCGGCGGCGTCGGTGTGGGGAGTCGACGCAATTCTTGCCTGCGGTGAGGTTCCGTGACAAATTCGAGGCGTTCCAATCGAACTTCCTCTACGCTATGAAAAACCTCACGCTCCTACTCTGCTTTGTCGCATCGTTCGTCCACGCCGCCGAACGCCCGAACTTGCTGTTCATCACCGTCGATGACATGTCCGCCGACTCGCTCGGCTGCTTCGGCGCCAAACTGGACAAAACCTCGCCGAACATCGATGCCTTCGCCGCGCAGAGCCGCCGGTTCAAACACGCCCACGTGGTCGTCGGCAACTGCAACCCCTCGCGCAATGTCATGTTCTCCGGCAAGTATCCGCACACAAATAAAGTCGAAGGCTTCTATAAAGTTGCGAAGCCGGGCTGGCCGCACTTCTGCGACCTTGTTCAAAAAGCCGGCTACTACGCCGCCATCCGTGGCAAAGTCAGTCACTCCACGCCATATCAACCCTACGGTTGGGACCAGATCGACGGCAAAGAAAACGGTCTCGACATGAAAAACGCGCAGTCGTTCTACGACAGCACCGCCAAGGCGATCGCCGCCGCGAAGAACGCCGACAAACCGTTCTTCATCAACGTCAACATCTCCGACCCGCACAAACCGTTCTACACCGGCGGCGAGAAAAACAAACCGAGCCACACCTTTACCCGCGACGAAGTACCGGTGCCCGGCTTCCTGCCCGACCATCCAAGCATCCGCGCCGAACTCGTGGAGTACTACGACTCCGTTCGCCGCGCCGACGACTGCGCCGGCAAGATTCTCGACGCGCTCAAAGACGCCGGCCAAGTCGACAACACCATCGTGTTTTTTCTGTCCGACCACGGCATGCCTCTGCCCTTCGCCAAGACCGCGTTGTGGCACCACAGCACGCACACCCCGCTGATCATTCGGTGGCCGGGGAACGTCGCGGCCAACAGCTGGAACGAGTCGACCATGGTGTCCGCCGTCGACTTGGTTCCCACCTGGCTCGACATTCTCGGCATCGACAAACCGGGCGATCTGCAAGGCGTGTCATTCGTTCAAAGTCTGGACGACACGGCCACCACCAAGCGCGCGTTCGTGATCAAGGAGTACAACGAAAACGCCGGCGGCAACCGCCACCCAATGCGCGGCGTGCAGTCGAAGACCGGGCTCTATTTGTTCAACCCGTGGTCCGACGGCGAACGCGCGTTCGCGACCGCGACCAAAGGTACGAAAAGTTACAAGACGATGCAGCTACTGGCTAAAACCGACGAGGCGGTGGCGGCGCGTTTGCACTTGTTCGACCACCGTGTGGTGGAGGAATTCTACGACATCAGAAACGACCCCGACTGCCAGCTCAATTTGATCGACCATCCGGACAAAGCGTCCGAGATCGCTGAGGCTCGTTCGCGATTGTTGGCTTGGATGAAAGACACGGACGACCATGCCCAAGCCGCGTTCGAGGGGCGCGACGATCCGAAAAAGCTCGACGCCTATGTCAGCGCCACCGAGGCCGCGTCCAAAGCGCGGCGGGCCAAGAAGCGGAAAGGCAATGCGGAAAAGAAAGCTCCTCCGAAACAACGGGACGACCTGTTTACCATGACCCTGCCGAAGTCCGTCAAAGCCGGCGAGAAGATCAGCCTCACCATTCATCACACCATCCCGGAAGACCTCGGCGCGCAAACCATGACGGTCACGTTAAAGTCGGATGGCGAACGCATCGACCGCCTCACGCCAGAAGTTCGGGGCAAGGGTGACACAGCGGTGACGTTCGACGCGCCGGAAACGCTCGGTAAAAAAATCACCTTCGCCGCCTATGTCGGCAAGAGCTACGGACAAAATCTGCAATTTCGCACCGGTGGTCCGGTGAAGGTGGTCGAGTAATGGGTGGGTTGCATATAAGTTGTGGTGACTTCGAAGGCGAAGACAAATCCTGCTCGGCCATCTTCGGCGTGATTACCGAAATTCGGAAGGTCTGCGAACAAGCGCAAGTGTTGCAAGCCCTCGAGGCTATGCAGGCGAAAATCGAAGAAGATGGTTACTTTGAGATGACACCCAAACAAGCCGAGATCTTGCAACCTGCGATTACGGACTATCATTCGACGCTGGTCCAAACCTTCGCAGGCCTCGAACCACACGAGGCAATTGATGCAGATGAGGCGGCTGGGATCGACCCAGGCGCCGCAAAGTATGGAGAAGGCAAAGGCTGGCAATTTTACTGCACGACCGACTTGGTAAAAGCCTTGGCTAAGAGCATGGCGGAAAAAGAGCCAGTGCTCATCATGTACGTCTAAGTTGACTCCAGCTAAAGTGCTACATCGGGCACCCAGAAGATTACTCCACTGCCCCTTTCATCCGCCCCGAACGCTCCCGAAACTCCTTCAGCCATTTGCCCATGATCGCCGCCGTCATGTCGTCCTTCTTCTTGGCGTAATCGGCTTCCGTTTCTCCCCAATAAAAACTCATCCAGCCGTCGACGTGTTCCTCCGAACCCACTAAAAATTTATCCATGTCGTCAAAACCGCACTTGAGCGGGAACATCTCTTCGATGACTAGCGGCTTGCCGAGTTCGTAGACTTTGAGGGCCGCCAAAGCCTTCTCCACTTTTCCCTTCTGAGGATAGAAATGGACGCTGACAAAATCGAGATTCGCGCCGACTTCCGGACTGTAAAACAGTGGCTTGGCGGTCGGCCAGGTGTGCGCCCAAGGGATGACGCCGACGGTGATCAGCCGATCCTTGTCGACCGCGCGGATGGCACCGGTCAGTTTGTCGACCCAGGCTTTGGCGAGTTCTTTGCGGCTGCGCTCGCCGAGTTCGAGGGCGATGCGCTGAACGAAATATTTGCCGCCGAGCGGTTCGCCGACGAGGTAGCCGTCGGCTTTTTCTTTGCCGGGCAGGACGGGTTCGTTCATCAGGTCAAAACAGAACACCACCGATCGATCGCGACAGGTCTCGGCGATCGCCTTCCAGAACGCGGCTTGCACATCCCAGCGCGCCGCGTCGTCCAAGGCATCATACCACGCCGGCACTTTGTCTTTGTGGTAACAAGCGAGTCCGGTGATATCGAGATAGAGGCGGTTGGCTTCGGCCAGATCGAGCACCTTGCGCAAACGCGCGAGCGCCTCGGGATTGGTTTCGTTCGACGAACGCATGAAGGCGCCGACCTGCAGATGGATGCGCACGACGTTGGCGCCGAGTTCGCGGATTTCGCCAAAGTCGGCCACCACCTCGTCCCAAGATTCGGACCAGTATTCCTCGAGCAGGCGGCCGTCCCCGGCGTGGTCGTAGTTCACGCCCCAGAGGCGGAACGGTTTGCCGTCGGCGACGAAGCCAGTGCCGGCGGCGTCGATCAGAATGGGGGGAAGATTCGTGCTGGCCGGTTCTTCGGCAAAGGCGATGACGGGAACGAAAAATAGAAGCGAAAGCGCGAGTGCACGAAGCCGTTCGAGTAGGCAACGCTTGTGGCGAACGTTTGCCATAGTGTGGCAGGGTTCTGCCATAGTGTGGCAAGGTTTTGCCATAGTATGGCAAGGTCTTGCCATAGCCTCTGCGGGCCGACGGACAGACGGTCTGTCCCATGAAATTCCGTCCCACGGACACGGAGTAAAACTCCGTGCTACAGGCTCTTCTATTTGGTCCACGCCTCGAACCGGGCTTGAGCCTCGTCTTGGGTCGGCGCGTTGTTGCCGATCAGAATCCGATATTTAAGATTCAGCTTCTCGCCCTCTTTTACCTTGTGCGGCGCGTAGGCGCCGAAGCGACCGTAGTTGCGCGTGCTGTAAACCGTCTCGGCGAACTTCGGATTTTTCGGATGCTGCATGTGCTGAACCGAGTAGGCAGTACCGTCGTGGTCGAAGGTGCCGACCATCCACGGGCTGTTTTTCCACACATCATTGCCGGTGTTTTCCGCCGTCGCCGGATGCACGTATTTGGTGTGGCTGCTGGTCACGCCGTTGTGCGCGCGGAACTGAAAGCCGGCGTGTTGCGGATCGCCATTGAGATGCAGGTCGCCGTCGAGCGATTCGACCGTGATGTCAAAATCCATTTGCCGCGTGCCGTCTTTCAGGATCGAGGTCGCCACCGAACGCGTGTCGCGCACCACCGGCGTGCCGTCGCCGTTACACCAATCGTTGACCACGGTCGCGCCGCCGTCCTTGTATTCTTTGTGGCGGAGACTGACGCCCTTGCAGTGCCACCAGTCGCCTTTCGTACCGCCGGCGGTGGTGGTCTTGGCCCAGCCGAGAAACAGGCCGCGGTGGTGGGTGAACTTGCCGCCGGCGCCCTTGGTGATCAGTTCTTTGCCGTCGTTGGCGAACACGTGGTGGAAGGTCTTATAGGTGTCGTGCAGGGACTCCTTGGAACTGTCGTCGTAGGCGTTCATGTGACGCCAAACCGGCTTGCCGTCGACCAGGCAATCGCGGAAGCCGTCGCCGTCCACGTAGGTGATCTTGGCGTCTTGGGCAGCGGCGGGGAGAAGCAGGACGAGAGCGAGCAGTGGCAAGAGGATTTTCATGGTGCTTTGCTGTGGTAAAAAAATGGGGAATGCGAGCGAAAGCCCAGCAGGATCAATACGCGGCGCGGGCGAGGTTCCTTGACAGTGCAACCCGCTTTTTTCTAAGTCTTTTTTAGATGGCAGACTACAACGACTTTGTACGCGACTTGGTTGTCCACAACGAACTGGCTGAGGCCGGTGCGGTGGACAAGGCTTTTAAAATGCTCAAACTCTCGCCGGGCAAAACGCTGTTCGACCTCTTGGTCGAACGCGGTTTGATCGAGGCCGAGCACGAGGCGGACATTCTCGCCATGTGGGAGGAGCACCAAGTGGAAGCCTCCGCTGGCGCTACGCCGGACGAGTTGCTGGCCGATTTGTTCGACGGCGAGGTGATCGACTGCTCCGGCTACGAACTCGAGACCCTGCACGACTACTTGAGCTTCACCCGCAGTATCGGTGGATCCGATTTGCATATTGCCGCCGAAGCGTTTCCGCTGGTTCGGATTTACGGCAAGTTGATGCCGCTCAATATCGGCGTCCAGCACGCCGAGGACACCGAACGCATCCTGTTCGGGGCGCTCGACGAGATTCAGAAAAACGTGCTCACCACGGAGTTCAATTTGGAGTTCTGCCTCAAGGAGGACGGCAACCGCTACCGGACCACCATGGTCAAGCAGCGCCTCGGCTGGAACGGCGCGTTCCGCGTGATCCCCAACAAGGTCCCTACCCTCGACGAACTCGGCCTGCCCTCGGTGCTCACCAAACTCACCGAGTACCACCAGGGACTAATCTTGGTTACTGGACCCAACGGCTCCGGCAAGACCTCGACCCTCGCGGCGATGATCCAATACATCAACTCCACCCGCGACGAACACATCATCAGCATCGAGGACCCGATTGAGTTCGTGTTTGAGAGCGACCGGTCCCACATCAACCAACGCGAGGCTGGCAACCACACGAAAAGTTTTTCCCGCGCCCTGCGCGCCTCGCTGCGTGAAGATCCCGACATCATCCTGATCGGCGACATGCGCGACCGCGAAACCACCTCGCTCGCCATCACCGCCGCCGAAACCGGCCATTTGGTGTTCGCCTCGCTGCACACCACCTCCGCCCCGCGGACCATCGACCGCCTGCTCGACGTGTTCCCGCCGGAGGAACAAGACCAAGTTCGTACCCAGATCGCCGAGTCGATCAAAGGGATCATTTCACAACAACTCATCCCGCGTGCCGACGGCGACGGCATGGCGCTCGCCCTCGAAATTCTGTTCAACACCCCCGCCTGCATGGCCAACATCAAGGACCGCAAGATGCACCAGATCCCATCGGTGATGCAAATGGGCGCCGCCCAAGGCATGCGCCTGCTCGACGTGTCCCTGCAAGAGTTGGTCGACCGCCGCGTGATTTCCGGCGAAGACGCGTACTTCGCGGCCGAGGACAAGGAACGTTTTGAACGCTATGCGCCAAAGCATTAGAGCACGCTGCGCTTTGCTCTAATGCAGTCATCAGTTATCGGTTATCAGTAATCAGTGGATCACGCTCTTCGGACCAGTTCCTAAGCACCCTCCTCCCAACTCTATTCTCTCTCAAGCACCTCACTTCGCCCGCTTCCGTTGCTCAACCAATACATCGCCCCCATGAAATTTTCCGTGAACAAGCTCGGGCGGCCCCTCGCCCTCCAGATTTATCTGAGATTTGAAATTCGATAGTTGAATCCCCGTGTAGCCCGAAGGGCATCCGCCACTGACCACTCAAGAAGCCCGCAGGGCGTCCGCAACTGATTACTGAACACTGATCACTACTTACTGAACAAAGCCCGCAGGGCGCCCACCACTGATCACTGAACACTGATCACTACTTACTGAACAAAGCCCGCAGGGCGTCCGCAACTGATCACTGAACACTGATCACTACTTACTGAACAAAGCCCGCAGGGCGTCCGCAACTGATCACTGAACACTGATCACTACTTACTGAACAAGGCCCGCAGGGCGCCTGTCCCTGACTCCTAACTACCGACTCCTAACTACCGACTACTACCTACTCAAATGGCCGACATCGATTTTCTCCTCGAAGCCCTCATCGAACTCGATGGGTCCGACCTTCACCTGTCCGAAGGCTCGCAGCCGAAGGTGCGCATCCATGGCAAGCTCATGCCGCTCGACGAACCGGTGCTCGATCACGAGACGATGGAACGCTACATGCAGGGCATCCTTTCGCCGGACCGCTGGAAGGCGTTCCGCGCCAGTAACGATCTCGACTTCGCCTACGCCATTGAAGGCCAAGGTCGCTTCCGTTCGAATTTCTTCCGTCAAGAACACGGCTATGGCGCCGTGTTCCGTCTGATCCCGTCCAAGGTGTTGACGCTCGACGACCTCAAGCTGCCGGACACGCTACGCGACATCGGCGACATGCGCAGCGGGCTATGCTTGGTCACCGGCCCGACGGGTTCGGGCAAGTCGACGACCATGGCGGCCATCATCGACTACATCAACAACAACTACGCTCGACATATTCTGACCATCGAGGAACCGATCGAGTTCGTGCACGGCAACAAGAAATCTATTTTCTGCCAGCGCGAGGTCGGGGTCGATGTGAAGTCCTTTGCCGCCGGACTCAAGGCCGGCCTGCGCCAGGATCTCGACGTGATTCTGGTCGGCGAAATGCGCGACCGCGAAACCATTCAGCTCGCGGTCACCGCCGCCGCCACCGGCACCTTGGTGTTCGGCACGCTGCACACCCAGTCGGCAATCAAAACCGTGAACAGGATTGTCGACGTGTTCCCCCACGACCAGCAGGAACAAATCCGCGGCATGCTCGCGGATTCGCTCAAAGCCATCGTGGCACAACTTCTGATGCGCAAAGCGGACGAATCCGGCCGGGTCGCGGCGCTGGAGATTTTGCTCGGCACGCCCGCGTTGAGTTCGGGCATTCGCGGCAACAACAACTCGGCCATCACCAACGTCATTCAAGGTGGCGGCGACCAAGGGATGATCATGATGGACGACGCGCTTGAGGCGCTGCTCAAAAAACGGGTCATCACGGGGGAGACCGCCTACATGAAATCGACCGACAAAGCGCGCTTCGCCACGTGGGCCCCGATCAAAGGATAACCATGCGTCTTTCTGTTTCAGCTTCCGCCCGCCTGATCACCGTTTTTGTTCTACTCACAGTGGCCAGTGGCTGTTCGGCGTTGAAAAACCCGAGCGCGCTTGTGCTTCCCGACCAACAAGGCCGGATCGTTCCAAAAGGCGCACAGATCAACACTGATGTGCTGCCGGTGTTCCAAAACGCGCTCGCGTCCAGGACGGGCATGCGCCTACTCGAAGGCCTGCCGAACGAAAACAGCGAAGCCAAACTATACCGCGCGGAAAAGAAAGCCAACAAGACGGTTAAACGCGCCGGCTTCCTCTTTTATCCCGCGCCGATCACCCCGTCGCCCGCCGACGAACAGGCGTTGGTCGCGGCCTTGTCGCAACCGGGGGCGGTGGCTGAGTTCAGCGGGGCGATGAAAATGTGCGGCGGCTTCCATCCCGACTTTGCCATCCTCTGGAACGACGCCAGTGGCGCGGCCTACGAAGCGCAAATCTGCTTTGGTTGCGAGGAGATCAAATTGTTCGGACCACAAAACGAACTCTATGCTGATCTGGCACCTGAGACCTTCAGCGCCCTCCGCGAGGTCTTGCGCTATCTGGGCAAAAACGCCGTGCCGCGTCCCTGATTCCTACAGCGATCGATGGGTCTTCCTCCCAATTTCCTTCCATGAGTGCAGAGCCGCTAAATCCGACCAGCGGCCTAGGTGGGCCTGCGGGCTAAAGCCCGCAGACCAAACGCGGGCTAAAGCCCTCGCTACATTATTCGTCGGCGCGCGTACGGTGTGGCATAGGTTTCAACCTGTTTTTGCCCGGCGGGCTTTAGCCCGTCGAGATGAGGCCGTTGGCCTCATCTTTGCCCTAGCTTATCATCACGAAATTTTGGGACGGCACATTACTAGAGCAAATTACTCAACCCGAGCGACCACGGCTGTTGCCAGCCCCAACGGGGCGAGTTATTGTAGCCCGATGCAAGCGACCGCAGGGAGTGCAGCCCCGGGTATGGTGTGCCAACTTACTTTCGACCGGGATGCCCCGCCGCCGAGCGACGGAGCGTTGTTCCGGTCGGAATCGGTTCAGCGTTTCCTCTATGCTCCCGTCCCGATAGCGACTCGGCCAAGGATGGCCGTACTCCTACTCAATTTCAACGCGGAAGGCCTCGAACACGGCTTCATTGATATCCACCGTGTTGAGTGGCGGGGTGGCTGCGATGCCGGCTTGGACCAAGGCAAACGGAGCGCTCTCCAGATCGGTTGTCGCCATCAAGCGATAGCTTTGACCCGCCACCGAACCCCAAGTCACGCGCAGCATGTCACTGCCGACCGGAGCGAGCGGCTGGATGCGGATTTCGAACACTGAACCGGCAATCTTGGGGTGGGTCCCAGCGTCGTGTTCGGCAAGGCTAGTCATCTGGTCGCCGTCGGGGTCTTCGGCCGCGTCGTTGCGGTTGGGGTCGAGGCCGTGGCGGAGTTCGTAGTCGTCACTCATGCCATCGGCGTCCGTGTCGAACGCGTTGGCTGCCGTACCGGCGAGGATCTCAACGAGATCGTTGAGGCCGTCGTTGTCGGTATCGAGTTTCTGGGGATCGGTCGCGAACAGATATTCCTGCAGGTTGGGCAAGCCATCGCCTTCGGGATCGAGCAGACTGTCATCCATCAGGGGATTGAGACCGTTGGCGATTTCCCATGCGTCGTCCATGCGGTCACCATCGGTGTCCTCCAGAATCGGCGAGGTGCCATGGGTGTTGATCTCGACATCGTCGTTGAGGCCGTCGTCGTCGCTGTCACGATCGGTCGGATCCGAACTGTGGACATTCACTTCGTCGCCGTCAGAAATCGTATCACCGTCACTGTCGACGTTGTTGGCACGGGTACCGGCGACACTTTCTGCGAGGTTATTGAGGCCATCGCCGTCCGGATCGGCCGTCGCGTCGGCGACCAAGGGGTTGCTGCCCTGCCTGGTCTCGTCTCGGTCTTCGATGCCGTCGCCGTCGGTGTCGCGCAGCAGCGGATTGGTGCCGTAGGTATTGACTTCCTGTCCGTCGCGCAGGCCATCGTCGTCGCTGTCGCGGTCGCGCGGATTGGTGTTGTACACGTTTACCTCGTCACCGTCGTCGAGGCCGTCAAAATCATGATCGGCGCGGTACGGAATGGTGCCGTCAGCAATCTCTTGAACATCGGAAATGCCGTCGCCGTCGGTATCGACCGCGAATGGATCGGTTCGTTTTCCGGCTTCGTCGAGATTGCTTAGGCCGTCGCCGTCCGGGTCGCCGGTGGCGTCGGCAACGAGCGGATTGAGGCCATATTGAATTTCAAAGCCGTCCTGCATGCCATCGCCGTCGGTGTCGCGGACGTGCGGGTCCGAACCCGCGGCGATTTCAGCGGCGTCGTAGGCCTGGTCACTATCGGTGTCGCGGCGGGTGGGATCGGTGCCATGGATATTGACTTCGTCGCCGTCCTTGAGCGTGTCAAAGTCGGTGTCGCCAACGTTCGGCTTGGTGCCTTCAGCAAACTCGTCTTTGTTCGACAGGCCGTCGACATCGGCATCGGCATTGCCGTCGTTGACGGCGGGGTCGAGGCCAAATTGCACTTCCCAGTCGTCGGGCATGGTGTCGCCGTCGGTGTCGGACAAGGCCGGACTCGATCCGTGGATATTCACTTCGTCGCCGTCTTCGAGGCTGTCGCCATCGCTATCGAGTTCGGTCGGATTAGATCCGTAGGTATTCACTTCGTCGCCGTCGCCGAGTCCGTCGCCGTCGGTGTCGACCACCGTTGGCAGCGTTTCGTAAGTGTGTACTTCCGGGCCGTCTTCGAGGCCGTCGTCGTCGCTGTCTTTGTCGCGCGGGTTACTGCCGCTGACGAATTCCTCAATGTTGAGCAAGCCGTCGCCGTCCGTATCGATCGCGGCATCAGCAACCAGGTGGTCGAGTCCGTAGAAGGTTTCCCAGCCGTCGAACAGGCCGTCGTTGTCGGTGTCGCGGTTGTTAGATTGCAGTCCGTAGAGCACCTCGGCAGCGTCCCCCACTCCATCGTTGTCGCTGTCCGGATTGGTCGGATCGGTGGTGATTTCAGCACCGTCGGCAAGGCCATCGTTGTCGGTGTCGGCATCGCGCGGATCGGTGCCGGCGGCGGCCTCGGCTGCGTTCGACAATCCGTCATTATCGAAGTCGGCCGAACCCGGTGTTGGAAAGCCATCCGGTAATCCGTCGTTGTTGGTATCGCGATCGGCTGGGTCGGTGCCGAGGTTGTTCACTTCTTCTCCATCGGACACGCCGTCACCGTCGGTGTCGGGCAGGAGCGGGTTCGAACCAGCGGTGGCTTCGGCGCCATCGTTGAGCCCGTCGAAATCGCTGTCGGCTAGATTTGGATCGGTACCGGCGAGGTACTCGTCACGGTTGATCAGGCCGTCGCTGTCGGCATCTTGTTGCGCGTCGTTCGCTGCGGGTTGAAGCGCATATTCCCATTCCCAGGCGTCGGGCATACCGTCGTTGTCACTGTCGGTGTCGTTGGGATCGGTGCCGATCACCGCTTCCCAGCTATCGAACAGTTGGTCTTGGTCGCTATCAGAGTCGCGCGGAAGCGTACCGCCGAGATATTCCTGCAAGTTGCTCAGTGAATCGCCATCGGCATCTTCAGCGGCATCGTCCACATAGGGTTCGAGTCCATGCTGCACTTCGTAGGCGTTGGGCATGCCGTCGCCATCGGAGTCGCCACTATTGAGCGAACGGTTGAGGCGCAGCGAGGGGTCGCCAGTGAGGGCGTAAAACTGGAGTTCGGGCGAGGAGCCATTGAAGCGGTGGAGTTCTTCTAGGCCGCCGAGCACGCAGTCGCCGAGGCGGATGCGCCGCTGTTCGAACCAGGCTTCGCTGAGGCCGTGCGCGATCTGCGCGGACGCGAGTTCGATGGCCAGCGAGGTGGCGGCAAAGCCGGCGACGGCGCCGTTGGCTTGTTCCGTGAGGTTTTCGGACATCGACTCGCCACTCACATTGGGGCTGTTGAACTCGCCGGCGGAGCAGGCGAATGCGGTGACCACCGGATAGGCGATGGTATTGTTCAGTGCGGCGATATCGTTTGGGTAGAACACATTGCTCCAGTGATCGACGAAACCATGACCCATATACTGCACCAGCGAGCGACCGCTGGCGAAGGCCGCTGCGGTGGCGGTCTTCCATTGGTTCGACGACACTTGATCATAGTAGGCGGTGGTCGCCGCGATGCTGTTAGGCTGGTACCAATCGGCGCGAAGCTCTTCCTGACGCGCCTCAAAATCTCCGGCGTTGTCGGTCTTGTCGGTGCAGAGGTGCACTTGATTGCGCCAAGACGCGGACAGAGCCGCGTTCTCGAACGCGACAATCTTATTCACCATGTGGGCGCAATCGGCGTTACTGGTCACGGCAAATCGCCCGATGCCCATATCGGCGAGATCGTCGTCGCCATTCACCGAAACAAACCATTGATCGTGGGCCGTGTAATTGAACGAGCCACCGCCCATGTGCGTCGGGAGCACGTCCTCGTGGCCGAATCCGAAGGTATTTTGGACATCGATATAGGCATCACCCACGAGCAAAACGTAGCGAGGCGGCGCGCCGCGTCCATGGTGGTAGAGACTGCCGAGAAATTGACGGATCGCATCGGGATGGCGCAGGCCGTACCCGTAGGCGTCATAGACTTGCTGTGGTTGCGCAACTAGGACCTTGAGCCCTTCAGCACGGCGCCGGTTGACCAAGGTGTTGACGGCGGGGAAGCGCGCGGTGTCGGCGATCACCACCATGTCGATGCGCTGGCTAGCCGCATCGGTGAAGGCGGGTTTGCCGGCAGGTTCGAGACGGGTGATGTCTTGAACGGTACTCGCGTTCTGCAGATAGAACGTCGGTTTTCTCGCGGTGATATCGCCGAACTCCACCCCGCCTCCAGACGCGACCGAGCCGACCAGACGGACGGGACGCTGAGAGTCAGTGACCCGCAGCACCCAGGTGTTTACGGGGAGATTGGTGATCCGGTAATTCGACGCGCCGGCTTTGCCGTCGAAGCAAAGACGGTTGTTTATGCCCTGCAACACGCGCGGATAGGTGAGGACTATATCCCGAACGCCGATGGAACTCTGCGTGCCGCGCAGATCGATGGTCGTATTACCAGCGGACACCGTGCCGGACGGTAGTTCGGCATCTTGCCATTCATTGCCGTTGCCGCGGTATTGGATCGAACCGATCGACGAACCGCCTTGGCGCACTTGGGCGCTTCGCAAGGCGCTAAAGGTCGGCGTCGAGTTGCGGTCGACGGCGCGCATGCCGATTTCGACCGGGGTGCTGCTGCTGGCTCCGAGCGGACCCGGCGTGGCGATGGTGAACGGTTCGTCGACGTTCACCAGCATGGCGCGGATATACCAATGGTCCCAGTGATCGTCCCAGTAGCGGGTGGCGGGCGCAAGCGCCGAACGCGGATTGTGGATCGCGCCGTAGGGCAATTCGGTGGCGGTGCCGACCCCGTCGAGAACGCGTGCCGAACGATCTTGCATGCGCAGCGCGGTCGAACCCGGCACCAGCCAGTAGACGTTCTCCGAGCTGTGAATGCTATCCAAACCCTCGCCGTAGAAGTAGAGGGCATCACCACTACCAAAGGTGCCTTCGGTCGAGGCATACACGGCAACCGGCTGGTCGCGGTGGAACATCGCGAGTTCGCGACCGACCATCTGTGCGGGCGCAATCCCAGCCGCCAGAAGCGTGTTGAACGGAATGCGGTACACGCCTTGTTCAGTGACGCGGATGCGAAAGGCATTGCCCGCCTCTCCGGGGGACCAGTGGCTGGCGAACTCGGCCGGATTCTGGCTAACCGGAAACAGGGTCGAATCGGTCATCCCCGTCGATTTCACCAAATGGGCTGGCGGATCCCAGGCCGTGGCAGGGAAAATGAACAGCATTAATAGGAAGGTCACAAGAGGTGCGACCAGCGGGAAAGAGGAACGGATCATGAGTTCTGGAAAGTAGGGTGAGGGTGCGTCGAATGCTGTAGGTCGAGTGTTACACCCGCGTTCGGGATTTTTTCAATTCTTGGGCGGATGAGAGGGGGCAGATTCAAATTTGAAAAACTGCAGAACGCATTTTTGCACGTTTGGGTGATTCCTCAACGGAATATCGGGTTGTGTGGGGGTTGTGTGGGCGTTGGCATCGTTCCTGCTTTATTGGGAATTGAAGCAAGAATCGTTCCAGAGCCAACATTTGGCGGGTAAAACAATGACAGTAGATACCAATTCACCAAAAACCCCGAATTTAAACGATGCGCAGCGTACCGCGACGTACGGAGGTGACGCATGAAGTCCGAAGAAACAAGACTCGAACCGATGGTCCTGCTCTCCCGCGGTCTGCTCCACGACATTAACAATCATCTCGCCCCCGTCCTCGCCTACCCCGGCATGATTCGGGAGGAAATCGTCGATCCCGATACGCTCGAAATGCTCGGCGAGATCGAACGCGGCGCCAAGGAAACCTCCGAACTGGTTCGCCACCTTCAAATCATCCTGCGCTGCGGCGCCAATCTTGAGGAGGAGGAGTTCGATCTTCGTGATCTACTCGAATCCGTCGCCAACAGCACCTTGCTTGGCAATTTGCTCACGGAACATCCATCGACCTCGGTGTTGCGACGCAGTTCCCTTCAGCCGCTGAAGGTGAAGGCCTCACGCGGTCATTTACAGCAAGCTGTGTTTCTCCTCGTTCGCCAACAAATCTGCAGTTTCAGCGCGATCGGCAAACTGGAACTTTCCTGCGGATCGTCTAGCCTCAGATCGGTGAACTGGGACGCGACGCTCCAGCCCGGCAACTACGCGATGATCGAGTTGCGTGCCACCGGCCCGAAAGACACTCCGCTCGACCTGGAGAACAAGAAAGTCCAACTCGAACACTCCTTTGCCCAAGGTATCGTTCGCGACTTGGGTGGCTCAATCCGCGTTCAAGGAATCAACGGCGGCACCAGCACGACGATCTATCTGCCGCTGCAAAGCCAAACCGAGCAACCCCAGCTGGTCGCCCAAGCCCCAGCGCAGAATGAGGAGCTCCGGAAAACCATTCTCGTGGTCGACGACTTGCGCAGCCAGCGCCGCATCACCTCCCTTCTGCTCGAAGATCTCGGCTACCACGCGGTCAGCGTGAACTGCGGGGAGGAAGCGTTAGAGTATCTCACCGAACACAAGGACGTCGATCTCATGTTGCTCGATATGAACATGGGTGGACGCATGGACGGCTACGACACCTACGAACACTCGCTCGCCATCAACCCCGATCTGCGCTGCGTTCTCGTCAGTGCGTTCACCAATACCGAACGCGCCCACATGACCCTCGACCTCGGCGCCGACGGACCACTCGAAAAACCCTTCCGGGTTGAAGAGTTGGACCGCGTGGTGCGCGACGCGCTGGCGGTTAGCGTATAGCCCGCGCACGAACCAGAAGTTCAATACGAAAATAGAAAGACGACAGCGATTTAAGTGTGCACGCTTTCAGCAGGTAGCTGGACCACCTGCTGAAAGCAGTCAGACGCATGAAAATTACTGGCAGCTTCCACCCTTCTCTTTGAGATTTTGTGCGCAAAAATATCGCATCTTGATATATCGTAAGTTCTCGACATATCGATTATAAAGGGTGACCATTCTGGATGGCCACCCGCACCACATCCAAACAAGCCTCCAAGTCAAAACCGCCAGGCAACCCGGCGGCTTTTGCCGAAGCGGCCGACTGCCTGCGCATCTTGGCGCATCCCGTTCGGCTGAGAATGGTGCAGCTCCTCCTTCACGGACGCTACTCAGTTGGAGAACTGGCCGAGGATTGCGGCGTCGCCAACAATGTCGCCTCGGAACACCTGCGCCTGATGCAACGGTGTCGATTCTTCACCAGCGAGCGCGAGGGACGACGCGTGTACTACCGAGTCGCCGAACCCCATTTGCAGAACATCATGGACTGCGTGGAGAGCCGCTTTTTACGAACCTGATCCAACCACATACCGAAAAACCACCCATGAAAACGGCTCAACTCATTTCAGCAAAACAACTCGCCGAACGCGACGACGAGGACCGCATCGACCTTGTCGATGTACGAACCCCATTGGAATTCAGCGAACTCCACGCCACCCAAGCACGCAACTTTCCCCTGCATTCTCTCGATCCGCACGCGGTGATGCGAGCGCGAGAGAATCCGGAGAATCCCTTATACCTGATCTGCAAAGGTGGCGCTCGCGCAGAGAAAGCCCAACGGCAGTTCATCGATGCGGGCTACCCCAACGTGGTCAATGTCGAAGGAGGCACTGAGGCTTGGGTCGCCGCTGGCTTGCCGGTCGTTCGGGGCAAGCAAGTAATGTCGCTGGAACGCCAAGTGCGCTTGACCGCCGGATTCCTCATTTTTGCAGGCGCAGTGGCCGCGCTCGTGACGGGAAAGGTCATCTTCGCCGCCATTCCCGCCTTTGTTGGAGCCGGCCTCATGTTCGCAGCCATTACCAACAGTTGTGCCATGGGCTTGGTGATTGCCAAAATGCCCTGGAATCAAGTCCGCGCCGACGCAGGTTAAAGGTGCAATGGAAGCGACCACCGAGGTCTAATTATCTTGCTGGTATGCGAAGGGTACGAGTTTTCAGACACCAATGGACTTGTTCAACGAAAGCACCGGCAACAAAATCGCCAGCGCCACCAGCAGCACGAAGCCGCCGACGATCAGAATCAAAATGGGTTGCAGGAGATCGAGGATGCGCGAGACTTTTCGGTCCCAGGTGCGTTCGTAGCGTTCGGCGGCGCAGTCGAGCAGGCGCGGCAGATCGCCGCTGGCCTCCCCGGCCCGAACCCAGCCGGGCAGGCTGCCGGACAAGGGCGGGATGCGCGCGAGCGCGTCGGCGAGGCTACTGCCGCCAGCCACTTCGGTGCTTTCATGATCCGCGAGTTCGGCGACCCAGGGGCTGCCGCTGGCGCGTCCGGCGAGGGACAGACCTTCGGTAACTGGGACCCCGCCACGCAGCAGAAGGCCAAGCGTACGAGAAAAACGCAGGTTCACCAAGGCCTCCATCGCGCCGCCGACCAAGGGAACGCGGAATAGCTGGCGGTTGAGTTTAGCCCGGAACGACGGGCTGCTTTCAAGCCGCTTCCACAGCCAGAACGCGGCCAAGCCGAGCAGCACCAGTAAGATCGGACCGGCCCAGCGCATCACATCGCCGAACGCGATCACCGCCCGCGTGATGAAGGGCAGTTCGACGTTCATTTTATCGAGCAGCTTTTGAAAGTTCGGTAGCATGATGCCGAGCACCGCCACCGCGACGAGAATAGCAAAGCCGAACACCACGCTCGGATAGACCATCGCGGCTTTCACGCGGTCGCGGATGGTCTGCTCGCGTTCGAGGAACTCGGCCAACTTATCGAGCGCACTGTCGAGCGTGCCGGCGCGTTCGCCAACTTCGATCACCGAGTGTTCGAAGCGGGTGACTTTGGATGAGGATTCGCTCAGCGCGTCTGCCAGAGGCCGTCCCTCTTTTAATTTGTCGCGGGCCATCGCGAGCACGTTGGCGTTGTCGCCGAGTTCGGGCGTTTCGATCAGCAAATTCATCGCCTGATCGAGCGGCAAGCCGGCGTGCAGCATGGCGCCGAGTTCGCGATAGAGGTGCGAACGCGTGGCGAGGTCGAACAGTTTGCCACGGCGCGTTTTACCACCACCGCTCTGAGAAATTTTCTGGGTGAGGACGCCGTCGCGTTTGAGCTTTTCGCGTGCGTCCTTGATGTCCAGCGCCTCGACCAACCCCTTGGTCGAACGCCCGCTGGCGCTGTGGATGCCTTTATATTGAAACGTCGCCACGGTTTCCCCTTACAACAGAATCCGCCAAGCCTGTAGCACGGACTTGCAGTCCGTGTCCGTGGGACGGAATTGCATTCCGTCGGAACGCCAGACAGCCAGTCGTCCACGTCCGAAACAGGTTTTCAACGCCGCGATCATGGCTTCAAGCACCGCCGCGACCCAGAACCCGCGTGACCTCGCGCGGATCGGTCAACCCAGCCCGAACCTTGTTCAAGGCGTCGCGGTGCAGAGTAATGCCGCCGGCCGGATGCGCGTGTTCGAGCAAGGTTTGGCGGTCGGCCCCGGCGCGGATCGCGTCTTGAAAGGACTCGGTGAACGGAATCAATTCGAATACACCAACCCGTCCGGCGTAGCCTTCGTCGCCGTCGGCCACATGCACCGTTTCGCCCAGCAGCGAACGCGACCATTCGCCCCATTCGGCAACATGACTCTCGCCCACTTCGAACGCCAAACGGCGCTCCGGATGCAAGCGCCGCAGCAAGCGTTGGGCCATCGCGGCCCGGCACGACTCGGCGACCAAAAACGGTTCCACGCCCATGTCGACCAGGCGCACCACCGAACCAACCGCGTCGTTGGTGTGCAGCGTGCTAAAGACTAAGTGGCCGGTCAGCGAGGCTTGCACGACGATGTCAGCAGTCTCGGTATCGCGGGTTTCGCCGACCAGAATGATATCGGGATCCTGGCGCAAAATCGAACGCAGTCCGGTGGCAAAGGTGAGTCCAATTTTTGGCTTAACGGAAATCTGGCCGATGTCGGGTAGCTGGTACTCGACCGGGTCCTCGATGGTCAGCACGTTGCGGTTGCCGGTGTCGACTTCGGCCAAGGCCGAATACAAACTCGTGGTCTTGCCCGAACCGGTCGGGCCAGTCACCCAGACCACGCCATGCGGCATCTCGAGCAGATCGCGGAACGCAGCCAAGCCGGCGGCGGACATGCCCAGTTCTTCGAGCGGCAGTAATGAGGTATCGTGGCGCAACAGGCGCAATACGATGCGTTCGCCGGCGGCGACCGGCACGGTGCTCATGCGAATGTCGATTTCGCGTTCGCCCACCACGACGCGCGCGGTGCCGTCCTGCGGCAAACGTTTTTCGGCGATGTCGAGCCGAGCCATAATCTTCAAGCGCGAGGTGAGCGAAGCTTCGAGCGACTTGGGTAGATCCGCCTGTTCGCGCAGGATCCCGTCCACGCGGGTGCGCAGGCGCAGCCGCGTCGGGAAGGGTTCGATGTGGATGTCGGAGGCGTTTTCTTGAAGCGCCTGCAACAAGACCGAATTGACCAAGCGGGTGACCGGCGCGTCATCTGAGGAACGCAACAGATCCCCGTCGAACCCCCGTGAACCGCTGGCAGCTTCAGCGGAAGCCGATTCCAAATTCGCGGCGGCCGGGTGCGAACGGTGTGACTGTTCAAAGTACACGGCGTCGATGGCCGAACGGATGAGTTCCTCGGTCGCCACCACCGGATGCGGATCGCCGGACAGCAACAGCGCCGCGTCCTGCAAGGCGTCCACATCGGCGGGATCCTCCATCAACAGACACAGCTGATCCTCCAGCCAGACGGGAAGGACGTTGCGTTGACGGGCGTAGTCGACGGGAAAGTCGTTCAGGATCTCCGGACGAAGCGCGTCCGGCGGCAGGGTTTCGACAAATCCGCAACGGAAGTGTGCGGCGACTTGGCGAAGCACTTCTGACGGCGACATGTTGGCTAGGACCTCAGGTGAAATCGCGCCTTGGGTGACCAGATGTTCGGCGGGCTTCATGTTCATGCGCCGACCTAGGGTTTCAGTTCGGAGTCGAGCCAGTGTGACTTGGGTTCGACGGGAATCTTTTCGAACTGCAAGCGCGGGCTCAGGCCGGTTTTCAGTTCCCAGTTGCGCTCGACTTCGGCCGCTGTGCCATCGTCGGCAATGATCGTCGGCGTGACAAAGATCAGCAAATTGGTGCGCACCTTGCGGTTCCCGACACTCTTGAACAAATTGCCAAGCACCGGGATCGAACCCAGCACCGGCACGCGGCGCTCTTGCTTGATGAGGTCCTCGCGCAGCAGTCCGCTGATCACCACGGTGGCGCGGTCAGGAATGGTGACGGTGGTGTCGACTTCACGTTTAGAGATCGTCGGTGTGAACGGTTGGCTTGGATCACCCTGATCGATAATCGACTCGATGCTCGGGTTCAGATCAAGGATCACTTTGTTGTCTGGGGTGATGCGCGGTGTGAGCGTCATCTGGATGCCGACGTCGATCCGGTCGATGTTTTGAATCACGTCGCGGGCCGTGCCCGAACCACCTTCAATGGTCGAACGTAGCACGGGGATGTTCTCCACCACACTGACTTTGGCCTCGTGGTTGTCTTGCGCGAGCAAGGGAACATTGGAGAGAATTTTGACGTCGCGGTCCTGCGCCAGCGCGCGCAACAGAAACGGAACGCGCGGAACCGGCACGCCGTCGATTCCGGTAACGAACCCGCGGGCGAGTCCGAGGCTGAGGCCTTGGCCGAACGCGGATTCGGTGACCAAGTTGTTGATCTCGTTGACCGCACCTGGACGGCTACGTCCGATGACGGTCGAGCTGCCATTGCGCGGGTTCTCGATGGATGCCCATTCGACACCGAGGTCGACGCCACGGTCGATGCCAATCTCGGCGATCATCACTTCGACCAACACCTGTCTCGGTGCGCGATCGAGATCGGTGACCAAATTGCGGATGTATTCGAAATCGAGCGCCGATGCGTCGATCAGCAAGGCGTTGTTGGCGGTGTCGGCTTCGATCGCGATGGTGTCGGCCAATTCTTTTTTTGCGCCGCGTTTCTCGAACAGCGAGGTCAGCGTTTTGGCAATTTCTGGAGCACGTAGATAGTTGAGGTGGATGGCATTGAGACGACCGCGTCCGGCGGCGCCCTCCACATCGAGGATGGCAATGATGCGTTTGGTCTCGGCGATCTTCGCGGGCGCGCCGACGAGGATCAGGCTTTGCGATTGTTCGGCGGGGACGACGGTGATCGCGGCGGGTAATGTGCCGCCGCCGGTGCCGGACCGGATCTGGTTGACGAAAGCTTTGCCGGCGGACTGCGAGGCGGACAGGGCGTTGCTCAGGGTGCGAGCGAGTTCGGTGGCGGAGGAATGTTCGAGTTTGACGACTTCGATGGTGCTGGCGGTTTCGGCTTGGTCGAGGTCCTCAATCATGGCGGCGACTCGTTTGAGGTTGCTGGCGGTGTCGGTGACGATAATAGTGTTATTGGCCGGGAAGGATTGGACCGCGCCCTCGGCGCCGCCGCGAACCATTTTCTCCAGCACCTTGCGCAGGGGGTCGGCTTCGACATTTTCCAATTTGAAAACCTTAGTGATGAAGCCGGCATTGGGGATCGCGGCCCCACCGGGGACGAAACTGCCCGCGTTGCTGGTGCGCGCCGGTAAGGCTACCAGTTCGTAGGCGCCGCCTTTTTCAATCGCGGTGTAGCCCATGGACTCGAGAATCGAGAGCGAGAAATCAAACAACTCGTCGATGGGAATCTTCTCGGGGGCGACGAGGGTGACTTTCTTCCCGGCGATGGCGTCGTCGATGATGAACCGTTTACCGGTATTGTCGCTGACCAGACGGATGAGTTGCTTGAGTTCGACTTGGTCAAAATTGAGCAGAACCGTGCGACTGCCGGTGGCGGCTCCGTTCACCGGGTTGAGCACTTGGCCGCCCGGCTGTGCCAAAACCGGACTGCAACAAAGGAGGCAACCAAGAAGGCTCAGAAAGAGGCGTCGTGCGTTGGATCGGGTCATGATCGAGTGTATCCGCGATTCGATTCTTGTTCGAGAAAGTGCAACATCACACGTCGGTTTCGAGAGTCTTCAAGCTCGGCGCGAATGATTTCGACGGCCTGACGCATGGTATTATTCTCTTTATAAATGATTTTAAACATTCGCAGCACCTGACGGACCTCGGTCTCGGAGTCGCCGCGGCGTTCGAGGCCGACTTTGTTGATGCCTCGAACCCGCAACGGGTTGCCGTCGCACATCATAAATGGCGGCACGTCCTGCACGACTTTGGAGCAGCCGCCGATGATCGCGAGTTCGCCCATGCGGACAAACTGGTGGATGCCCGAGACCCCACCGACGATCGCCGCGTCTTGGATAATCACATGGCCGGCAATGGCGGTGTTGTTGGCGACGATCACCCCGTCGCCGAGAATGCAGTCATGTGCCACGTGTGACGCGCCCATCAGCAGGCAGTTCTTGCCGACCTGGGTGAAGTCGCCGTCGTAGGTGGCCGTATTGATGGTGACATATTCGCGGATGGTGGTGCCCTCGCCAATCGTCACGCCGGGCGAGCCGCCTTTAAATTTCTTGTCCTGCGTGAGGGTGCCGATGCTGGCAAAGGGGTACACCACGCAGTTGGCGCCGAAGGTGGTGTTCCCGTCGAGATTGACGTGGGACTTGAGTTCGCAGTTGTCGCCGAGGGTCACCTCGGGTCCGAGAACGCTATACGGTCCGATGCGAACCCCCTCGCCCAGTTGGGCGGCCGAGTCCACGATCGCGGTCGGGTGGATCATGGTCTCTGGGGGTGCTACGATTTGAAGGGAACGCTCGGACGACATTAGTCGCGACCGAAGGCAAACGCGAGTTCGGCGTCGCACACGCGTTCGCCGTCCACGGTGATTGAGCCCTTGACCTTGCACAGGAAGGATTTGATTTTATCGAGGCGCGCTTCAACCATAAGTTGGTCTCCTGGACCGATCTGCCGACGGAAACGGGCCTTGTCCACCGAGGTAAAAAAGGCAATGCGCCCTTCGTAGCCACCTGCCTTGTTGAGCAGGATCCCGGCCGCTTGGGCCATGACTTCCAACTGCAATACGCCGGGCATCACCGGGCGATTGGGAAAATGCCCCCGGAAGTAGTCCTCAGTGGCCGTGAGGTTTTTGACGCAAAGAATGCGCTTTTCCTCTAAATCCATTTCCAAAACACGGTCGATTAGCAAGAAGGGGGGCCGATGAGGCAACACCTCCATGATTTCCTGAATATCCATCATCTGAGTCTCATTATCTTTGCGTGGCGATGTGTAAAGCCGAGAGTTCGGCGAAGTCCGTTCGATTACACTGGGTACAGGTTGAGACCACCATCATTCTGGGGCGTTCAACCGAAGGCTAGCGCGTCTGAACTCCAAACGAACCGATGTCGAGGGAGATGCCGTCTTTTGAACGATTGCATCTGTTTCCTACCAGAAGTAGTAGGCTTCTGAGAAGATGCAGTCGTCGCCAACGCCCTTCCCTTTGAGCAAGCCGCGAACTTCCAAAATCATATCGTTGGCCCCGCACAAGTAGTAGTGGGCGTCTTCGGGCAGTGAAAGTTCCTGTAACTTGGCGGTGACGCGTCCTTTGAAAAACGCGGTGTCCTCCTGCTGGGTGACGCAGGGGTGATAGTCGCCGTTCTCGAACAAGGCCCGGCCCATCAGATCGTCATCCACCCGCACGCCGTGCAGCACTGTCATCTCAAGGCCTTCGTACGTTTTCGCGAAGCTTACGGCCGGCGCGATACCGGTGCCGGTGGCGATGAACACGATCGGGGCGAGAAAATCGCGCAGCAAAAAACTACCGAAGGGTCCGGTAAAGGCGCAAGCGTCGCCGGGCTTCCACTTCACCAATTGCGGCGTGAGCGCTCCTTCAGGGATGTGCCGGAACAGCAAGTGGAGGTGCTCGTCCTGTTCGCCGGACGCGATCGAGTACTGGCGATCGTCGGTGGGCTCGGCGCCGTGCAGCATGATTTCTTTGCCCGCCTGGAACGGCATGCCGGCGCGGTCGAGGACCAGTTCGTAGCCGCGATCGGAGAGCGCGTTCAGGGCGATGACCTTGCTGTCGTAACGTATGGGATTTCCGCTCATGATAGTGATTTAAAATTTCATATCTCAAATTTCAAAGGTAGCGGCACAAGGCCGAGAGCCGCTGCTCTTAAATTTGACATGTGAAATCTGTGATGCCCAACGGGCCGCTCTTTGAATGTTGAAAGGTGAAGTCCGAGATGCCAACCGGCCGCTCTCTTTGAACTTTGACGTGTGAAATCTGTGATGCCCAACGGGCCGCTCTTTGAATGTTGAAAGGTCAAGTCCGAGATGCGAACCGGCCACTCTCTTTGAATTTTGACGTGTGAAATTTGTGATGCCCAACGGGCCGCTCTTTGAACTTTGACGTGTGAAATCTGTGATGCCCAACGGGCCGCTCTTTGAATGTTGAAAGGTGAAGTCCGAGATGCCAACCGGCCGCTCTCTTTGAACTTTGACGTGTGAAATCTGTGATGCCCAACGGGCCGCTCTTTGAATGTTGAAAGGTGAAGTCCGAGATGCCAACCGGCCACTCTCTTTGAACTTTGACGTGTGAAATCTGTGATGCCAACCGGTCGCTCTCTTTGAACTTTGACGTGTGAAATCTGTGATGCCAACCGGTCGCTCTTTTTGAAATTTGAAATGTTAAATTTGAAATGCCCGAAGGGCCTTTGGTTTTCATTTGTCTTTTGCCGGACGGCTCGGTACGCGTCGACTTTCTGCTCCATCTATTTTCAACACCCGTTTCACAAGCCTTTTGATCCCCGAACTAGACGTTTGACCATGAAGCACCTGCTCACGCTACAAGACCTCGGAGTGGACCAACTGTCCGCCATCCTTGACCTCGCAGACGAGATGAAAACGCGCCCCAAGGCTTTCGCCAACACAATGGCGGGACGCACCCTGCTGATGATGTTCGAAAAACCGAGCCTGCGCACCCGCGTGTCGTTCGAGACAGGCTTCCACAAAATGGGCGGTCACGCCATCTACTACAACCTCATGACCTCGCCGCTGGGTGCCGGCAAAGAGAGTGTGAGTGACATGGCTAAGGTGCTATCCCGCTATGTCGACATCGTCATGGCCCGCCTGTTCGAACACAGCGATATCGAAGAACTCGCCGCGGACGCCGACGTGCCAGTGATCAACGCGCTCACCAATTTCTCCCATCCTTGCCAGATCCTCGCCGACTTCCAAACGCTGCGCGAAAAGAAAGGCCGGCTAGAAGGCCTGCGCCTTGCCTACTACGGCGACGCCAACAACAACGTCACTCACTCGCTGATGTTCGGCTGCGAACTCGCCGGCATCGAATGCGTGGTCGCCTGCCCTGACGACGCGGAGTACCGTCCAGCCGCCGAGGTGCTCGCCGCCGCGCCGTCCACGCGAGTGGTCCACGAACCCGGCCCGGCCGGCGCCATCGACGCTGATGTCATCTATGCCGACACCTGGATGAGCTATCACATCAAGAAAGACGAGATGGACCGTCGGCGCGCCGACCTCGAACCCTTTCAGGTGAACACCCCGGTGATGGCCGCAGCAAAGTCCGACGCTGTGTTCATGAACTGCCTGCCCGCGCATCGCGGAGCGGAACAAACGGCGGAGGTGATCGACGGACCGCAGTCGATCGTGTTCGACCAAGCCGAGAACCGCATGTGGGCGCAGAACGCGCTGATGGCCTTGCTGATGCGCGACTAAGCGCAGCAGAGTCCCACTTGTTGAGTTCAAATTTCAGATGAAATTGTTGGTCGTCAAACTCAGTTCGCTCGGCGATCTCGTGCACGCAATGCCCGCCATCGAACGCGTTCGAGCAGGACTCAGGGCCACCCGCTTCGACTGGGTCACCCAACCCGAATACGAAAATCTCGTCCGCTGCATTGACGGCGTCGAACGCGTGATTCCTTTTCCACGTCGCAACTTCGTCACCGGCTTCGCCGCGTTCCGCCGGCAGCTGCGCATGCGCGAGTATGATCTGGTCGTCGACTTTCAAGGGCTGTGGAAATCCGCCATCGCGACCCGCAGCGCCAAACTCGCCCCCGACGGCCGACGCGTCGGGCCGAGTTTCGCCCGTGAGGGATGCCGCGTGATGTATCATCAATGCGCACCGGGAACGAGCGATCGGCACGCGGTCGAGCGCTGCCTCGACATCCCGAGGTTTCTAGGCTTCGGCGACCAACCGGTTCAGTTTCCTTTTGTACCGCCAGCCGTTCCCCAACCCGCCGGCAAGATCCCGATCGCCATTTTTCCGAAGTCACGTTGGCTGGCGAAAAACTGGCCGCTCGAATATCTTGCAGTGCTTAGCAAGCGCCTGCTCGAACGCGACGGCGTGCATCTTCATTTCCTCGGCGGCCCCAAAGACGGCGACGTTTGCGCAGCGCTGGTTCGCGAACTCGGAACGGAACGCGCCACCAACCACGCCGGCACCACCCCCCTCCCCCAGTTGCTCGGCACCATCGCGCGCATGCAACTGCTGATCGGCAACGACTCCGGCCCCTTGCATCTCGCCGCCGCAGTCGGCACCCCGGTGCTCGCGTTCTACGGGCCAACCGACCCGGCGCGCACGGGTCCATGGGGGAAAGCCGCCAAGGTACTAGAGGCGCCACGCGACGGCAGCAGCTACAAGGCGGAGAACGATCGGGTGATTCGTAAGATTTCCATCGACCAAGCCCATTCGGCGGCCGTGGCGATTCTGGATCAAGTCACAAAGAATTAGCGTTTTTTCCACGCTGGCTTCATTGCGCCTCCGCCGAAGTTCGGTATACTTAAGTGTTTTGAAATCTTTCATCTTCGGCGGCCTACTTTTCGCCATCTTTTCCCTCCTCACCAGTTCGGCGCAGCTACCCGGACAGGTGAGCCTGTTGCCCGTCGGCCCCGTCCATAGCGGCATCGCCACCCACACCCCGCTCAGCGCCAAAGGCGCGAACACCGCCTCCGGCGCGAAACACGACCCGGCCCAACTGACCGCCGCCCACGCCACGTTTCCGATGGGCACACGGCTCGAAGTGAAGCGAACCGACACCGGCGCGAAAACCCAAATTCTGGTCGAAGACCGAATGACCCCGCACGCCGGACGCATCATCAACCTTTCGCACGCCGCCGCCAAGCAGCTCGACATGCTCGATCTCGGCACCGCCAATGTAGAAGTGCGTAAACTCACCGAGCCGTTCACCGACGGACTCAACGGTACCGCCGCCGTCATCGCCAGCCGCTTCCACGGTCGCAAAACCGCGAGCGGCGAAGTCTATGATGAGACCCAACAAACCGCCGCCCACCGCACCCTGCCGTTCGGCACGGAAGTGAAAGTGTATGTGCGCAGCACCCAGCAGAAAACCATCGTGCGGATCAACGACCGAACCGCCAAGAGTTCGAAGTCGATCATCAACCTTTCCGCCGCCGCCGCGCGCCAACTCGGCCTGCCACTCAACGGCACCGCGATCGTCCTGCTCGAAGTTCGGCAGCCGTCGCGCAAAGTCGTGCAGGTCCAGATGCGCTACTAACGGCGACGTCCTCCGTTTTGAGAGGTGCGATAATGTGCGCGTGGAGAACTGCGAAAGCAGTGTTACGCCGGCATCCAGGTTGAACAATCCCGAAACGTGTTGTTCGACGGCTGCGTTCTGCGCAACAACGGGCAACGTCGGAACATCCCGCTGTTTCAGGTGACGGGCAGTTCGAAGGTGCTGGTGGTCCGGTCGGACTGCGACGATTCGAACAAGTTCAGCAGTTTGGATTTCCCTGAAAAAGTCATCACCTTCCAAGGCCGAAAGCCGAAGGTGGGTGCGCCGGAGGTGCCTTGAATTGGCGACGAATAAAATGGCTTGCCATTCGTAGGTTAGGACAAAGAACAACGACGATGAATCTACGAACGCTCTCCCCGTCTCAAGTGGTATCCACCCTCTCCTTCATCCTGCTGTCGGTATTTGTTTTCGGCTGCGGCGGCAAAAGCGAACCCGCCGACCCGGAATTTCTGGTCAAAGACGTGGACCCGAAACAGGTCTCGATGATTCTCGAGTATCAGAGCGAGCACGTCATCGTGCTCGATGTGCGCACCCCGCGCGAGTTTAAGTCCGGTCACATCGAAGGCGCCGTCAATCACGACTACAACGACCCCGGTTTCGCCGACGGCCTCGCCTCGATCGACAGCGGAAAAGACGTCATTCTTCACTGCGCCTCCGGAGGACGTTCGGCCAGCGCGCTCAAGGCCGTCGAAGCAATCGGCGTAAAAAAAATCTACCATCTCACCGGCGGCATGAACGCCTGGCGCGCCGCGCGCATGCCGATCAAAAAGTAATCTGAGCACACCTAGTTCAGCGTCATTTTTATGTTTCTGGATTTTCTGGATCAAAAAACTGGAGGGCGAGGGGCCTCCCGAGCCGGCGCGGTTGAGGGCGACCGAGATGGAGGCGGACTTCATTTCGGGTCATCCATTCGCTTGGATCAAGCCGGTGCATAAATCTACAAATTACAGAACACCTCGGTCTTCCCAACGTAGCAAACGAAGCACTCAGGGTTCATCGACCTCGCCCCCCCTGGGGCTGACGCCAGCCAGCGCGATTGATGTTGATAAAACCAAACTCCGACAGGCTCCTTTATGGGCTTGAGTAGAATTTATCGCTGTCCCGAAATGAGAGCCTGAAAGGATGCGGGGATGCCGCGCAATTGGGTTGGGAGGGCCCTCGCCCGCCAGGGCCTGAAATTTGAAATCTTGGGTGCGAGGCGCAGGATGCTCGATTGGGAACTTGATTAAAGTGGAAGGCCGGCCCCGCCCGGGCGACTATCCGCAAGGCACGCAATTGGCCGGAAGGCCGTCTCCGTACACGACGGCAGCAAGGCAGTGGAAAGTCCGACGGACACTTAACAACCTTCCGGCTTCCGAAACTCGGAGGGCTGTAGTAGTTTGGACCAGTGAAAAAAGAATTCTCCTTTGCCCTCTGGCTGCTTTTGGCCATCATCCTGATCCTGCTTGGGCTCGGCTTGTTTTGGGTATTTTTCAGTGAGGAAGAAACCTTTGCCCGATACCGATGGGCAGACGATGGAACAGCATGTCCGATCCTGACACAAGAATCGGGTGCCGGCGCCGAGCCAGCCGGAACACGTTTTAATGCCGCCGAGTGGTCGTATTTCAGCGTCCGAGGAGCCCTTCTATTTGTCGGAGATGAACGGGTCGAGCCTGTTTTCAACCCGCCAAAGACCTTGGGCAAGAAATCCTTGGTTCGGGTCGATGTTCCGCGGGTCACCTTTGTTGACTGCGCCATTCTCGCGTCAAATGGCGACCAGCTGGACACGCAAAAGTTGCGCGTAACGAACGACCACAAATTTCATCTGGTTCGGGAACAACATCATCTTTTCACGGGTGCCTTGCCATCGCCGACCAAAGCGCGACTCGCCCAGACGCATCGGATTACGATCGGTCCACTTCCGGAAGGGATTCAGATACCGGACCAAGAGGGGGACCCCAGTGATGGCTTCTTTGGCGGCAGCGGTCCCCAATTGCCCGCTGGCCCCGGCGAGGAACATACGGTGCTATTCTATCAGACCGCTGACCTGGAAGCCGATCCGTTCTTTGGCAACGGGGATCCGTTCGGTGGCGGGGGCGCCAAACCCGTGGCAGCGACGAGTTTCACGATTCCGAGTTGGGAAGAAAATATCATCGTTGCCACCTCTGAACTTGAGTTCGACATACCGCAGTCTCCCATGCTGTTGCGCGGACGGGTCTATGACGAACAAGCGCAGCCACTGGCGGATCTTCCGGTATATATTTTAGCCCCCGAGATGACCATGATTGTCCTGACAGATCAGGATGGCCGGTTCGTTTTCCGGCCACCGTCACGCGTGGTAAAAATGTGGGAAGGCGGAGGGTTTTTGGAATTCAGCGCATGGGCGGAGGCGGACAACAAGCAATCCCTGATGGAAACGTTTACTCAAACGGGTGACGGGGAATTTGAGATCCAATTGGTTCTTCGCCCGGCGCAGGCCACATTGACCATCAGGGCGTTTCACTCAGAGCAAGATCCGCTCATTAGCTGGCGGGGCCTATACGAATCTCCGACGGGGAGCGTGCTTTCGGAACGTGGCGAGCAGGATGAAATTACGACCAAAATTTACTCCAATTTGACTGCCGGAGCGTCGTATCGGACCAGCGGGCCGGAGGCACACGTGGGCGTTGGTCACCGTGTGATCCACGTCAAGGCCGCCGCACCGAAAGAGCCGGATAGGTTCCAAGACTCTTTCGGTGCGGGGCATCAGAACTCTTATATGCATTATCAACTCAGGACGCTCGATGCGGAGGGCCAAGAACTCGCCGGGGTATCGGTTCGGATGCATGGTTTATGCGGGGCAAGCAACGAGAAGGGCGAACTCGATCTCGGACTAAATATCATTTCATTCTACAGGTATTCTACCAACAAAAGCATTCGGATCTTTGCATGGAAGGAGCTTCTCGATCTCGAGTTCGACACGCCGGATGAGGCGCTGCGTTCGCTCCAATGGTTTCCTCCCAAAGAGATCTCTTGCACCTTGAGAAAACCCCTCGGTGAGCAAACGATGCAGGCCGTTCGACCCGCCTGGATCCGGGCGCGCTTCAACTGGGACGGAGATCACGCGTTTCCTTCCGAGCTAAGCGCCAGTATCCTGAACCCGGAACACCCGCGCGAAATCCGGCTGCTCACCCAAAAAAGCGGAGACCACTTTGAACTGCTCGTAGGTCCCCTCCTGGCCGGCACCAACACGCTGCAAATTTCCTGGGATGGATCAGGTCCGAGCGGCGCCGGGGGAGAATACCAGTTCGACATTCCGGTGGCGACACAGAGTGGGACGGTGCATCAGGTGATGCGAACGCTTTCGCAAGAGAGCGCGCACTGGCTTCGCACCGACCCCATGCGGTTGAAGGTGGTGGACCAGAATGGCAAACCCGCCTTCAATGTGTCCACTGATCAAGGACTGAAGACCGATCATGAAGGGCTTGTCGACGCGACGGTATCCTACAAATCCGGCACCACGGAAGCGATCGTCAGGCTCATCCCTTGGTTGTGCGATTTAGGACAGCACTTCACGGTGGATGCCAGCAAAGACGAAGCCACGATTGAGGTTCCGCCAACCCACCACCTGCACGGTGAGATCACGGGCTGGAACACGGACGACTACGTAAAACTGAGTCAACCTTCCGACCAATTCGAACCATCCATCTTCGTCGACGCCCGAGGCGTGTTCGAACTTAACTTGCTGGAAGGCGACTATCTTCTGAGCAGGTATAACACGGATGAAGAGCTTCTCTTGACCCACGCCTTCACCATCCCCCACGAGGGCACCATTCGAGTGCCTCAGGCTGGGACGAGTCCGTCGTCCGTCTCGGGCGAAGGCCCTTAAATTTTCAGCTTCGTCTGAATGCTGTTGATCGCTTTCTCGACATTCTCGCGATGACCGAACGCGCTCAAGCGGAAGTAGCCTTCGCCACTCGGACCAAAGCCAGCACCGGGCGTGCCGACAACGTGGCACTCGGCCAGTAACTTGTCGAAGAACTCCCAACTGCCCAAATCGCCAGGTGTCTTTAGCCAGACATAAGGGGCGTTGGTTCCGCCAAAGCAGGTGATGCCGAGCTCTTCCAGCGCGGCGCGGATGAGTCGGGCGTTCTCCATGTAGTAGGCAATCGTCGCGTCGGTCTGTTCGCGACCGGCCGGAGTCAGCACACCGAGTCCGCCCGCTTGTACGACATTGGAGGCGCCGTTAAAGAAGGTGTTCTGGCGGCGGTTCCACATGGCCTTCACTTCGCCGGGTTCGCTGTCCTCGACCACCAGCTCATCCGTGACGATCGTCCAACCGAGACGAACGCCGGTAAAGCCGGCCCACTTGGAAAAGCTGTTGATCTCGATGGCACAACTGCGTGCGCCTTCGATTTCGAAGATGCTGCGCGGCAGGCTGTCGTCTTGGATGAACGGCGCGTAGGCTGAATCGAAGATGATGACGGCTTTGTGTTCGTTGGCGTAGTCGACAAAGCCTTTGAGCTGCTCGTGGGTCGCGACCGCGCCGGTGGGATTGTTCGGGCTGCACAGGTAAATCATATCGACCTTGACGTCGGGTACGGCGGGGAAGAAGCCGTTCTCGACGTTGCAGGGCATGTAGACCAGTCCCTGGTAGCAACCGTCGGCCGACTCGCCAGTGCGACCCGCGATGACGTTGCTGTCGACGTATACTGGATAGGCAGGGTCTTGAACCGCGACAATGTTGTCGGCGGAGAAAATGCTTTGGATGTTGGCCGAGTCACCTTTGGCGCCATCGCTGACAAAAAACTCGTCGGCGTTCACGTTTGCACCGTAGCTTTTGTAGACCTCGGCCAAGCCTTCACGCAGGGGCGCCTGGCCAGTGCTGCTGCCATAGCCGCTGTAGGTCTTCACGTCGGCGAGTAGATCGACGCCGTGGTGGAGTCCGTCGATGACGGCTGGGGCGAGCGCCTCGGTGGTGTCGCCAATGCCAAGTTTCATCACGGTGATGTCGCCTTGGGTTTCAATGAATTCGCGGGTGCGCCGGGCGATTTCGGGGAACAGGTAGCCGGCGGCCAGTTTGCGGTAGGATGCGTTAATTCGTGCCATAAGAGTTTCTCGTTAAAGTCGGACGGCGGCATATCAACCGCCCCGCATCCGCGAAAGGAGAAAATTCCTCCACTTGGGCAGCAGACAACAAGCGTCCACACCTCGAACGACACCCGGCCCTACACCTCGCCTTTGATAATTTGGGTGCGCAGCGTTTGGATGTACTGTTCGTTCAAGCTCGCGATCTCCCTGAATCCTGCAGAAATTGAATCGCAGGCGGCAACTTCCCGCCAAAATTCGCGAGCCAACTGGGACATCTCCGACCACGGTTTCACATCGAGGGGACCCGGCAAAAGTCGCGGACGACCGGCAGCCTCCAACCCACCGTCAGGGAGATCACCGGTGGAGCTGGGGCGGTAGCGCATCGGCAACATGTCGTACAACGGACAAAGTTCGAACGGGCGTTCCTCGGTGAGAAACACACTGACATTGCCATAGTGCATATCGGTGTTGCCGATCAACACGCCGAACCAATGGGCACGCTGCATCAGTGCCGCCGCCTCGGCGGAGATCCAGCCCATGGTCGCTAGTCTGGGCGCCACGGCGGCCCAAGATTCATCCAGTCCACCGTCAAAGGCAGCAAGCAGCGGGCGCAGGGAAATCATGCCGCGGCGCCCCCGGACGCCAATGCGGTCGAAGCGCATACTTTCAAGAAACACACGGTTCTCTCCCGACAAAATCCGACAAGGTGCCGCCGGGATGCCATGGCGGTTGAGCAGCGCCAAGGCAATCGATTCGGCTTCGAGCAAGTCCGCCCAACGCCGACCCACCGCCGTCGAAATCGGCCCAGAAAATTTCACCAGAACACGCTGGTATCGGGCATCACCCAGGTCGCGCACTGCCGAAAATTTCTGTTGCTCGCCGCCGGCGGATGAGCCTGGGGCCTCCCCTGCCAAAACGGCCCTACTCCGTTGCTCATAGGATTGTATGAGCTCCTTGTCCGGCAAGGCCACGTCATCAACGGTGTTTTGGTCGGAGACGTCATACGCGTCCGTGACCGCGCCGATCCCCAGTAAAAAGGCCCCAGGTACATCCGCGCCATAATCCAAGGTGGCCCGCACGCGTTCTTCAAATCCCCAGCGCCCGGGATCCGGCCCGATCCCCAAGTCCTGCGCACGGTTTTCAGCAAAATTTCGGCCGAGAAATCCTTGCGGAACAAGTTCGTCCAAAAACCACGGGATGCCCGGAAACACGCCATCTTCGACGCCTTCCATCATCCAGCTTGGCGCGACTTTTGAAACGTCGTCGGCCACCCGAACCGGCTGGAACACCATCTTCTCAGGCCAGACGGCATAGAGGGTTCCAAGCCCCAAGGTGTTCGCCAGCGTGTGCGGGATCACGGTCTGCTGCACCTGAAAGAGAACCCACTGACTACCTTGGTCGCGAATGTTTCGTAGACAAGCGTATCGGGAAGATCGGCCCGCTCCGATCTTCAGCAGACGCTTCGAAGCCCGCCAGCCGCGAGAGAATGTCGCCTGACTGATGTCGAGGCGTTCACAGATCTCACGCGCCGATAACGGCCCCGCTAAACGTAGGGTTTGTTCAATTCGCTCAGGGTTCTGCACTCAGGCAATGTAGCACAGATTGCAACGACCTGAAAGGTGGGTTGAATAGAAAATGAATAGAAGATAAAAGAGTAAATGCCTATAGTAATGCCCTTTAACATTCATTTTTCGATATTTGTGAATAGAAAAATGGTCGCCAGAGGGGAAGCGATACGCGGAGCGACGCGGCCTCCTTCCCCATGCGTTCAGCGGGACCGGAAGGCGCTGCGCAGTCCGCTGTTGAACGTTTTGCGGGGGACGTCGGCGGGAATCCTAGTGGCATTCGGAACCACTGGAAGGACCGGTTGCACTGCTTGTGGAAACAGAGGAGTGACCTTTGCCGGAGCGACATTTGCTGGCACCGGAGCTAGTTGTACTGGAGCAACTGGGGCGACCACGCGACGGCTTGGGTCCAGCGGGCGCGTGGGTGGTGGCGGAGCCTTGGAGGTCGAAGAGGTCTTGGCCGCTGCGGGCTGCACCAAGCGGGCATCGAGTTCGGGGTGGCGGTGCTTGGGCGCACCTTTATGGCTGTGCGGCAGGAAATAGTGGACGTGTGGCACGGAATGGTCCGCGACAGAGTCATCATGGGTATGCGGAACCCCGACAGGCGGACGTAGTTCGGGCGCGGGACGATCCCCACCCGGATGGTAGTGCGGCGGAACCGAGTGCGTATGCGGCTCGCTCGGAACGCCGTCGGTATGCACGTGCGGCAGATCGGCGTGTCGATGCGGTCGCGTGGGGTGAGAATGAGCGAGAGGGTCCTTGGCTGGCTCTCCAACCGCGGCTGCGGTTGCGGCCGTGTTTGTCGCCGAACCATTTGTAGATGACGTCCGGGTATCCGGTTCAGGCTGATCGAGTTGCTCGGGGGGAAGCGGTTTGTAGTTTGGCAAGGAGATCAGGGTGTCGAGTAGCAGCTCGGCCCAGCCCCGACCGCTTTCCTCCACGGTTTCGTCCGCGATGATGCGGCGCAGTTCGCCCTCCGACCGTTGCAGGAAGATGCCCATCGGACGCGCGGCCAAGGCCGCTTGGGTTTGGACGTTGAGATCTTCGTGACGCAGGCAACGCACGAGTTCAGGAACGGCCTCTTGGCCCGCTATGCCAAGTCGTTGCAAGGCCTTGCAGGCATTGATGCGATCATCGACTTTCGGCGACTGCAGCAGCAGCCGATAGCGGCGCACATTGGAGAACGTTTTCTCCCCCACGTCGCTCTCTAACGTTTCCACGACACGAAGCACGCCGTTGAGCCGGTAGAAAACGCGGCGGTCGCTCTTTTGCAGGATGTAGCCGACGCCGGCCGAGTTGTTCTCTTCTTTCGTTTCATCCGGCGCATCGACCGGGATAATGATTCGGGTCTTCTCGAACACCGGCGCACCGAACACCACGGGCGTGGTCGTGCGTTCGGGAACGGGGTGAAAAATCAACACGACCATTTCCGTCGCCCAATCGATCGGTCGGGTGCGTAACGCGGTGCGGATGTCCTCGGAGGTTTTTCCCCAGGTCCCTTTGGTGGTCGTCAGGAAGGCGTTGCGTTCCGCCTTGGAGCGAATGACAAAGGGTTTGAGATTGCGGTAGGAAAAATCCTGCTCGGGCATGTCGAGATAGCGAACGCCACCAAAGTTGTGTTTCGGAATCGGCTTGCCGTTGATCGTGTCGAAGGCGCTTCGATCCACGAGCTTCAGGCCATAACTAAAGCCGATATCTGGGATTTGGGTGGCGGTGATCCGATACACCAAGTTGCGTTTCTCAGGTTCCGGTACCAGACGCAATCGAGGCTTATTCTTACCCTTGGCCGTGGCGACGATGAGCACGTGTTTGGAAAAATCGATGACTGGGACGGGGCCGGTATGCCACGCGCGCCAGAGTCGGAACCACTCTACTTCCTCGTGCAGGTACCCCTCGGCCGGCGCGCGATCCCGAAGTTGTTCGAAGGACTTGTAGCCGGTGTAATCCATTTCGGTGAAGATCTTGTTGAAGACCTCTTCTTGAGCCTGAGAGGCTAAGACACTTCCGAACAACAGGGAACAAACAAGGCAACAAGTCCAACGCATGTCTCGTTTTAGCAGGACCGACCGAACATGGCTAGCGTCTTTCTAAGTCGGAATTCGGGGCACCGCACCTCACGTACGCCGGCGTACTCGTTTTTGGACGAGGGAATGGGGACAGGGGAATGGCCATTGATTGCATTGCGGGCTGAAAGGGAATGGAGCGAACGAAAGGACTGGCTGTTCCGGCCTGCGGCCAGGAATGGTAGAACATGCCATGGCTCCATCCACCAAATCCAGAGCACGTGGGTATCGCAAAGATGAGTTCAAGGGCACGTAAGTGCCGACGCCGGTTGGAAGCACAAGGCAAAGGAATACATCTCGAACGGATGAACCGAAGATTCGACCATTCCCTTGTCCCCATTCCCCTGTCCAAAGAACGAGAAGCACAGAAGTTTGAAAAGACCTGAAGGCAGAAGCCGCGAGGCGAGCGCCCAGCTTTCAACGGTGAAGCTTTCTTCCACACGTTCTCGACTGGGGCCGCGAGCAAACGCGTTCGAACATGGCACCGCACCTCACGCACCCCGGCGTACTCGTTCGTGGACAAGGGAATGGGGACAGGGGAATGGCCATTGATTGCATTGCGAGCTGAAAGAGAATGGAGCGAAAGAAAGGACTGGCTGTTCCGGCCTGCGGCCAGGAATGGTAGAACATGCCATGGCTTCATGCACCAAATTTAGAGCACGTGGGTATCGCAAGAGTTCAAGGGCACGTAGGTGCCGACGCCGGTTGGAAGCACAAGGCAAAGGAATACATCTCGAACGGATAAACCGAAGATTCGACCATTCCCTTGTCCCCATTCCCCTGTCCAAAAAACGAGAAGCACAGAAGTTTGAAAAGACCTGAAGGCAGAAGCCGCGAGGCGAGCGCCCAACTTTCAACGGTGAAGCTTTTTTCCACACGTTCTCGACTGGGGGCGCGAGCAAACGCGTTCGAAAATGGCGCCGCACCTCACGTTCACCAGCGTACTCGTTCGTGGACAAGGGAATGGGGACAGGGGAATGGCCATTGATTGCATTTCGGGCTGAAAGGGAATGGAGCGAACGAAAGGACTGGCTGTTCCGGCCTGCGGCCAGGAATGGTAGAACATGCCATGGCTTCATGCACCAAATTTAGAGCACGTGAGTATCGCAAAGAAGAGTTCAAGGGCACGTAAGTGCCGGGGCACGTAAGTACCGACGCCGGTTGGAAGCACAAGGCAAAGGAATACATCTCGAACGGATGAACCGAAGATTCGACCATTCCCTTGTCCCCATTCCCCTGTCCAAAGAACGAGAAGCACAGAAGTTTGCAAAGACCTGCAGGCAGAAGCCGCGAGGCGAGCGCCCAGCTTTCAACGGTGAAGCTTTCTTCCACACGTTCTCGACTGGGGCCGCGAGCAAACGCGTTCGAACATGGCACCGCACCTCACGCACCCCGGCGTACTCGTTCGTGGACAAGGGAATGGGGACAGGGGAATGGCCATTGATTGCATTGCGAACTGAAAGAGAATGGAGCGAAAGAAAGGACTGGCTGTTCCGGCCTGCGGCCAGGAATGGTAGAACATGCCATGGCTTCATGCACCAAATTTAGAGCACGTGGGTATCGCAAGAGTTTAAGGGCACGTAGGTGCCGACGCCGGTTGGAAGCACAAGGCAAAGGAATACATCTCGAACGGATGAACCGAAGATTCGACCATTCCCTTGTCCCCATTCCCCTGTCCAAAAAACGAGAAGCACAGAAGTTTGAAAAGACCTAAAGGCAGAAGCCGCGAGGCGAGCGCCCAGCTTATAACGGTGAAGCTTTCTTCCAAACGTTCTCGACTGGGGCCGCGAGCAAACGCGTTCGAACATGGCACCGCACCTCACGCACCCCAGCGTACTCGTTCGTGGACAAGGGAATGGGGACAGGGGAATGGCCATTGATTGCATTTCGGGCTGAAAGGGAATGGAGCGAACGAAAGGACTGGCTGTTCCGGCCTGCGGCCAAGAATGGTAGAACATGCCATGGCTTCATGCACCAAATTTAGAGCACGTGGGTATCGCAAGAGTTCAAGGGCACGTAGGTGCCGACGCCGGTTGGAAGCACAAGGCAAAGGAATACATCTCGAACGGATGAACCGAAGATTCGACCATTCCCTTGTCCCCATTCCCCTGTCCAAAGAACGAGAAGCACAGAAGTTTGCAAAGACCTGCAGGCAGAAGCCGCGAGGCGAGCGCCCAACTTTCAACGGTGAAGCTTTCTTCCGCATGTTTTCGACTGGGGGCGCGAACTAACGCGTTCGAAGATGGCACCGCACCTCACGCACCCCGGCGTACTCGTTCTTGGACATGGGAATGGGGACAGGGGAATGGCCATAGATTGCATTGCGAGTTGAAAGGGAATGGAGCGAACGAAAGGACTGGCTGTTCCGGCCTGCGGCCAGGAATGGTAGAACATGCCATGGCTTCATCCACCAAATTTAGAGCACGTGGGTATCGCAAGAGTCCAAGGGCACGTAGGTGCCGACGCCGGTTGGAAGAACAAGGCAAAGGAATACATCTCGAACGGATGAACCGAAGATTCGACCATTCCCTTGTCCCCATTCCCCTGTCCAAAGAACGAGAAGCACAGAAGTTTGAAAAAACCTGAAGGCAGAAGCCGCGAGGCGAGCGCCCAACTTTCAACGGTGGAACGCAGGCATAATACCCGGCAGCGAACTCAACCGTCATAGACACAATGGAAAACTAAATAAACGTCTTCATGGTTCTCGTACTGAGTACTGGCCGAAGGGCCTAGGCCGATTCGAAATCGACCAAATTGAGCTGCAACTTGGTCGCGCCCATGTAGCTGCTCCGTTCGAGCTTGAACACCACATTCACCGGACGCGTCGGATCGAACACGCGTTCGGCCATGTTGAATCCAAAGGCGTCGATCTCGCCCCGCCCCGTATCGAGCGTCATTTTCAAGTGGCGGTCCTTGATGTGGAACGGGCCGTGTTTGATGTGCAAGCCCTCGCACACCCAAACGGGTTTTGGGTTGCGATTACCGAACGGGGCCATGCTTTCCAGCACGTCGAAAAATTCGTTGTCGATCAGCGAGGCGTCGAGTTTGCCGTCGATCCGCTGGGTTGGACGCAAGGGATGGTCGCCGATCTGCAAACGCGCGACTTCGTTCAACTTTTGGCGGAACTCGGCGACATTCTCCCCGTCGATTTCGAGGCCGGCCGCCATTCGGTGGCCACCGAACTTCAGCAAAAAGCCGGACACCGCCTGCAAGCCTTCCACCATGTCGAAGGTATCAATGCTCCGACAAGATCCTTTGCCCACCCCTTCGTCGTCCAACGCGATCACGACGGCCGGCCGATTGTATTTGCCGACCAGGCGCGAGGCCACGATGCCGATCACGCCGGGATGCCAACCGTGGGACGCGGCCACCAAGGCGTAGTCGCTGTCGGGATCGAAGGTCTCGTCAATCTGTGCGCAAGCGGCGTTGTAAATTGCGACTTCAACCGACTGGCGTTCGCGATTGGCCCCGTCGAGTTGGCGCGCCGTGGCCAGCGCCTTCTCATAGCTGTCTTCGAGCAGAAGTTCGAGCGCTACCTTCGGGTCGTCCATGCGGCCGGCCGCGTTCAACCGCGGCCCGATGACAAAGCCGATATGGTGGCCGCGCACCTCGCCGTTGATCTTGCACACCTCCTTCAGCGCCCGCAGGCCTGGCGGCGTGGACTGATTGAGGAACCGGAGCCCCGTGCGTACCAGCGCGCGGTTCTCGCCATGCAAGGGCACCACATCGGCAATCGTGCCCAGCGCGGCAAACACGGTGTAGGGACGGAGGTCGAAGGACTCGGTGGCGGCGCGTTCTTGTTCGCGTCCGACCGCGACGAGAGCGTGGCACAGCTTGAACGCCACGCCCACCCCAGCGAGCATACCAAGGGCTTCGTCGCATTCGCAGTACTTGGGATTGATCAGAGCAAAAGCCGCCGCCACGCCACCGCTGGGTTCGTGGTGGTCGGTGACAATCACATGGATGCCAGCCTCGTTCGCTGCCTCGACCGCCTCGACACTACCGGTGCCGCAATCGACGGTGATGATGACCGACGGAGCAAAGGTTTCGCGGCAGTGTTCGAAGGCCGCGACGGAGAGGCCGTAGCCGTCTTTGGTCCGGTGTGGGATGAAGGTCACGGCATCCGCGCCAAGGACCGTCAGCACGCGGAACATCAGCGCGGTACTGGTGATGCCGTCGACATCGTAGTCGCCATAGACCAGAATGCGTTCGCCGGCATCAATGGCCCGCCAGAGACGCTCGGCGGCCTTGCGCAAGCCGGGGATGGCGAACGGCGGACTTAGGTCCGCGAGGCGCGGGTTCAGGTACTGGCGGATCTCCGCGCGGTCGATGAAACCGCGGTTAACCAAGGCCCGTGCCACCGGTTCCGCGAGACGGTTTTCATGCCGGACCCGATCGACAAGATCGGGGTCCGGTTCGAGAATGTTCCAGGACTTGGTGGCGCCAGCCACCGGATCAGGCCGTTGCCTTTTTACGGGTCGTCGGAGCGGGCGCGGCCTTTTTGGAGAAGTGCTTCTTGAAGAAGAGCATGACGGGGGTCGCCACGTACACCGAGGAGTAGGTACCGACGAGCACGCCGATGGTCAGGCAGAGAGCAAAGTCATTGATCGCGCCACCACCGAAGATGAGCAGCATGATCACCGTGATCAAGGTCGTGACCGAGGTGAGGATGGTCCGGCTCAAGGTGCGGTTGATCGAGATGTTCGCGAGCTTGTCGCGCGGTGTCTGTTTATCGAGCAGCCAGTCTTCTCGAATCCGGTCGAACACCACAATCGTATCGTTCACCGAATAGCCGACCACGGTGAGCAAGGCACCGATGATCGGTGCGCTGAGTTGGCGTCCGAACAGGCAGAACAAGCCGATGGTAATGAGCACATCGTGGAGCAACGCGGTGATGGCGCCCATTGCGAACGCGAACTCGAAACGGAAGGAGATATAGATCACGATACCGATAAGCGCGAGCAGCAGCGAGATCAGGCCCTTCTTACGCAGTTCTTGGCCGATTTGCGGACCAATCGTGTCATTGCCTTCAAGCTTGAAGGTCTTATCGGGATATTTGGCTGCAAGAAAACCCGTGATCGGGTTCTCTTTTGCGTCCATGGTCTCGCCTTCAGCGGAGGGAATACGAAGGTCGAGAGTGTCGACATCGCCTCGGCTGATGAGAATGGTTGCTTCTTCGTAGCCTTTCTCGGCCAGCATGGAACGCACATCGTCAGTCTCCGGCAAATCCCCATCAACGACGCTATACTGCACCGTGCGACCACCGCGGAAATCGATGCCGAAGTTGTCTGCGCCTTTCATCATAAACACGGCCCACGTTCCGCCGATCAGCAGGATCGAACAGATCGCCGCGATCTTGCGTTTGCTGAGGAAGTCAAAGTTGGCATTGTCCATGATCGACATCATGGTGATGCGTTCGCGCGAGGTGTCTTTCGCGAGATGGTCGAAGATCATCCGGGTGAACACCAAGGCCGTGTAGACCGAGACCACGATACCAGCGGTGAGCATGACGGCGAAACCGCGGATCGGACCCGAACCGTAGATGTAGAGGATGATGGCGACGATCAGCGTGGTGACGTTCGCGTCGAGAATGGTACTGAAGGCTTTGTCGAAGCCTCCCGAGACGGCTGAGACGAAGCGCTTGCCGGCGGCTTGCTCCTCTCGGATTCGTTCGAAAATGAGCACGTTGGCATCCACGGCCATACCGATGACCAGCACTAGTCCGGCGATGCCGGGTAAGGTGAGCACCGGCAGCCCCGTCCCCGAACCCGAACCGGGTTGATGGGAGAAGATACTGAGAAAGCCACCGGCGAGGAACATGCCGAGCGGTAGCAACAGCAAGTCGGCGAGCAAGGCGAGGTTCACTGCGACGCCGGCCAAGCGGTAGTAGACCAGCATGAACAGCAGGATGCAAATCGAGCCGAGGATGAGGGCGAACGCGCCACTGCGGATCGCGCTATCTCCAAGGCTGGGTGAAATGGTCGAGTTACGCTGGATTTCCACCGGCGCGCGGAACGCGCCCGAACGCAACACCAAGGAGAGCTGTGTTGCCTCGTCCAAACTGAAATCACCCGTAATCTGGGCGGTGCCGCCCAAGATCGGCTCGTTGATTCGTGGGGCCGAGTACAGGGTGCCATCAAGCACCACGGCCAAACCACGTCCAACCGGCACTTGAACTTCCTGACCGTTGCGGGTGACGGTTTCGGTGAGATTATTTCCGTCCTCAAGTTCTGTGTCAACGCCATTGGGTCCGAAGCCGGTCGTTACGTTGCCAAAGTCTTTGCGTCCAACGTCATCAAAGCTGAGCAATACTTGGACCTCACCTTGCTGGTTTTCGATCTTGGCATTCTTGACGCCCTCGCCGCCCATGCGTGGTTTCACCTCGATGTAGTACGGTTGATAAACCGTCTCGCCGCTCGACGGGATGGTTTCCTTTTGCAGCATCAAGTCGCTTTTCGCGGTGCTCTTAAATCCTTGGATCGACTTAGCCATTTTTTCTTTGAAGGCGCGAGTCGTGAGGGAGTCCTCGACAGTGAGTTTGGTTTCCGGGTCGATATCCACGCCGAAGGTGGCGGCGACATCGGGGTTTTCTTTCCAGTCGCGGTCAGTCCACTCCATCAGGAAATCGCGGTCGCTTCCGCTCTTTTTCCGTTTCACCACCTTGTAGCCTGGGGGGGGATCTTTCTCGTCAAGAATCGCTCGAACCAACGATCGGTTGTTCAGATCGACACCACGGAACTCCAGTTTCGCCTGACGAGTAAGGAGGTCTTCCAGGTCTTTTACGTCACCTTCTTTTACCCCGGGAAGCTCGACCACGATCCGTCGTTCGGTGCCCTCTTTCTGCTCAAACACGTTCGGCTCTTTGGTACCGCTTTGGTTGATCCGGTTTTCGATGATCGTCAAAATCTGTTTGGACGCGCCCTCTTTTTCCTCGGCAAATCTCGCCTTAAATTCAGAAGCATCGGTGACGCCCTCTTTTGCCAATTCTGTTTTGATGGTCTCTTCGAGGACCTGCTCATCGATCGAGAGGACGAAGCGCTTGCCGCCTTGGAGGTCGAGGCCACGGGTGATGCCGTAGACAAAGACAAGGGCGAGCGAGAACAACACCATGATGATGAAGTAAATCCAACGGCGTTTCAGGGAAGTTTTCATGTAGTACGGAGGGAGAAAGTGAAGGGGTGTTTAAAGTGGAGTATACAGGCGGGTTCAAGCCTGCGGTTTCAGGCGGTTCGACAAAGTGGGCGTGGGTTCGAGGGTTGCGGGATTAGGCAGACGCGGCCTCGTCGGGGGTCTTCTCTTTTTCCACCAAGGCGGTGACCGCTTCTTGATGGACCTCGATCTTCACGTTGTCAGCAATTTTGATGACGTACATATTTTCGTCCTCTTTGACGCTGTGGATCTGACCGACGATGCCGCCAGAAAACAGGACTTTGTTACCTTTTTTCAAATTGCTGAGCATCGCGCGGCGTTCTTTGTCACGGCGCTGCTGCGGACGAATCATGATAAAGTACATGAGGCCGATCATAATGGCGATCATGCCCGGCATGGTCCACGGATTATGTGGCGTTCTGCCACCCTCTTGGGCGAGGATGACGACTACATTAACGAAAAAGGGTAAAAACATAGGAAATAAGGGTCGCGACGCTATTACGGGGCAGTTTGTGCATAGCAATCACAATCCGGCGAGAATCTTTGGCACAGTTGCCCTGTTTTGCAAGCCGTTGCGTTGGTTTTGGCCTTTTAGGAGCGAGTAGCTGGAAGCCAGGACCCAATTTGAGTAGTCTTTGCTATCGTGTGGCAGGAATTCGCCATAGTGTGGCAAGGGTTTGCCACCCTATGGCAAGATCTTCCCATATGCCTGAAGCCGAACACAGGTTGAAACCTAACCAAAGATATCTGAAATTTCGAAGGTCTCGAACCGATTCCGAACTCTCTACGACGAACCACGGAGTGGTGGCAAGAAAGTAGCCGCGGGTGGAGCGAGGTACGAGCGGAACCCGGGGTAGCTGAGAGCCTTTTGAACCGACCGGCCTGCCCCTCTGCACGAGCTCTTCGCTTCATGTCCGGTCGGAACGGCCTCATGGCTCTGATGACATCTGCTGCCTGAATTCTTTGGCCGGACGCACCACTAGGTGCCCTGTGTCATCCCGCCTTGCGGGACTACTCATTTTTCTTACGCCAACCCCGGCCTTGGCCTGCGGCCTACAGCCGGGGCTATTCGGATGTCACCGCTAACGCGGCTCGTGCCAAGTTCGCTCCCGATCAACCTAGAGAATTTTGAAAAGTTTGACTCATTTTCTCGCGAATCGACAAAGCAAGGATCTATGTTGCTACCGGCTACTGGCTACTTGGAACGCCACTGGATCCGGCTGCGTAAGCCGTCGTCCTCGAACTGCATGCCGAGATTCATCGTGTGTACGTTTTTCAGCATGCCGACGCCACGGCTCTCGGCCTTTGCGGGATCGAAGGCGGGTTGTTGCTGCTGCCACGGCGAACCAAACAGGGAACTGGTGATCTCGCCCGCTTCCGCGTCCCAGGTCCATTTACCGCCGGGCGGGTGCAGGGGTTCGTAGCCGAACAGGTCGTAGTGTGTTTGACCGGCCGCCTCGATGCTTTCGGCGCCAGCCATCATCAGCGGCGCCAAGCAGGCCGCTCCGCGGCGGTTGTTATCCGCAGCACTCTCCACCATCGACGCGAACAACGCCGGCAGCTGCTTTGCACAAGCCCCTGGGGAAAGTTCGAGATAGCCGACACTGTTCGGCGCGGGCTTGCTGCCGGTGACCTTCGCCTTGTTGCTGAACGGCAGATTGTTGATCACCAGATAGCGGTCCTGCACCTCAACCCCGAACCGCAAGGTGATCACGTTCTCGATCGTGTATCGGTAGATCCATTTTTTCTCGCCGGTCACCCGATATAGCGAACCGTTTCCGAAGCCCCAGCGCTCCTCGAAGCCGGCTGCGGGCCAAGCCAAATCATCGAGTTGCTTCCGCATCGCGTCCGGATTCTGAACGCCGATACAGATGTTACAGGGCCGGGTGAGCATAGCCACGAGCGCGGGGATCATCACCATCTCATTCATGCGACCACCGAACTCACCAAACATCCCGGCGAGTTCGCCGCCGCCGATGCCAATGATCGGGTCAGCGTCTTGGAGGGCGAGATGGACATCGGGTCCGAGCAGATCGAGGATGCTGCCGTCGAGACCGAGAACACTGGCAATCATGTCGTCGCTCTCCTCCATCATGTCGAGCATCGCCTCTTCGTTGAGATTGAACGACAGCAAGCCGACCGGCGCGGGTTCGATCACCGGCACGCGCAAGGCGACCGGCGCGTCCTGCGGCGGTGCGATCGCGCGCAGGCCGTTATAGAGGCTGTTATCGATCAGCGGCAGGATGAAGGTCTCGAGTTCGTGGGTACCGTCGGCGTGCTTGTCGTAGCGAATGGCAATCGGATCGAAGAAGCGGCGCCAGTAGCGTTCGTAGGCCTCGCGGTAGTCCTTATAGATGCCGCGCTCGCGGGGTGTGACCAAGTCGAGATCGCGTTCGGTGAGGGTGCGCAGGCGGTTGGCGCGTCCGGTGTCGGGCGCGAGCGAGACGAAGTTCTCGTCGAGGCGGAGGTCGGAGGTCGCGAAGAGCTCGCGGATGTAGCCGTGTTCCTTGAGGTAGCCGAGATCGCGGATGCGTTCGGGCGGATGTTCGTCGTAGGCGGCAAGCAGCGCGCCGGCGGAGGCTTCCTCAAGTTCGGCGCGTTCGACGAGGCGGCGCAGTTGGCTAATCTTCGCGGCGGGCCCCGTGAGATGGCGGATGAACGGGTCGGAGAAATAGAGGTAGGTGGAGGTGTCGGCGTTCACCGGCACTTGCGTGAGCATGTACTGGAACTCATGGCTGGAACCGAGGTGCTCACCGCTGGCGTGGGCTTTCTGCATGGCCGCTAGTTCGGACGTGCTCGAACTCACGAGAAGAATGTCGTTGGCGCGATGAAAGTGCACCGAACCGCCGGTCGTCGTTTTCTTTTCGGTGGTACCGTTGCCTGGTGGCACGCCGATAATGCTCAGGGCCGCAGTGGCCAAAAGGGGTTTACCGAGTTTGAGTACCGCACTCATTTCGGTGCCGTCGATGAGATGGAGATCGGACAGGCAGACCGCCATTTCCTTCACCGCGCCGGTGGCAAGAAAGCGGCGAAGTAGCGCCTCGGACACGCCGAACTGTTCGAGGTAACGTTGTTTTACGCGGTAAGAGGCGGTGTTGCCGGAGATCGCCGAACCGGTGGAGAAAACGAACTCCGAACCGCCATCCAGCATGCCAAAGATTGCGCTCGGTTCGCGGAAGTAGGCGAAGAACCGATCGACCGGCACGTGACTGGCGAGTTCGAGCGTGGGCGCCTCGCCGCCGTGTTCGGCGAGGTGACTTTCCAGCATCTGCTTGAACGGATGCGCCTTCACTTCGACGCCTTTAATGGTCGAGAGCGGGATCGAGGCCTCTTGCTGACCAGCCTCTGCCCGGACTTGGAGATTGCGCAGTTGCAAGGTCTCCTCGATGGCGGCGCGACCACCCAGAATCGACAGGGCATCGGCGGTCCCGCCACGACGCCGGTTGCCGTTGGGATTAAACCCGAACTCCTGACCGTCGAGCGAATATTCTTCGACCATGCGTTGCAACCAGTGGGTCGCCAACGGGGAGTGTTGGAAACTCGTTGAGGCGAGATGGATGGCGCGGAGATCGGCCCATTTCTGTACCGTTTTTGCGCCCTTGATTTTCGTTTCGCGTTCGAAGCTGATGTCCCAGACAATGTTGACCGTTTCCTGACTGCGCAGATTGCGGGCCACAAGTGTCGCCTTGCGCTTTGGATAGGCGGATTCGCCTTTGGCTCGTTCGGCTTTGGTCGCGTTCAGGAAACGGGCGTAAAGAGTCTTCTCCACCGTCGCCTCCTTCTCGGCCACTTTCTTGCCGCCGGGCGCGCGTTGCGGGGTAATGGTCAGCTTGTGTTTTTTAAGTAATTCCGGATCAATGTCCACGCGCTGCCCCCAGCCCCAGTTGTCGAGCACCCAGTGCTTGCCGTCGTCGATCACGGGTTGGGTGTCGATCAGGTAGGGTCCGGCGCGTTCGGCGCGTTTCCAACGGCCGCGTATTGATTCGGCGTCGGTCGCCTTCGCATCGATTGAATGATCCACCACCCCGAGGCGAATATCCGGCATGAGAAACAATCCTTCCGGCGGCTCATACCCGCGCTGTTCCGGCAGCTTTTCATTCCGTTTGAGTTCGGCAACGTTTGAGGGGCCGATTCCGTCGCCGTCTCGGGCGCGTCGTTCGGCCTGCCAGTAGGCTTGGCGGAGAGTGGAGCGGCGTTGGCTGATGTCGCGGCGGTCTTTCAACCGGGCCATGCGTTCGCCCTCGTAGTTGAACTCCTCGGACGCTTCATCGAACCCGAAGAAGATCTCGGTCAGTCCGTTGTTTTGCTTGTACGCGTTCTCAATGATCCAGGTCTCGGGATGGCTGCGGTGGCTGGCGGGGAGTTCGACCGTGCCATGGACCACAACGACGCCCGTGTTGTGGTTCATGCTGATGTCGGTGCCTTGCACCTGCACGGCTGCAGTCGTCTGCCCCGGTGCCGTGAGCGGCAAGGTGAACAGCGTGAGCGCCGAAAACAAGGTGGCGAGATTCAGCAGGGTCGAACGTCGGGCGGGATGTTGTTTCATAAGTCTCCGAGGGGTTGCCGATATGTAGTATCAGGAATCATGCCAAATTTTCCCAGCACCTTTTTCCCGCTTAGCATGCGCACAAAAAAAAATATCGCGCGGGATCTGAGCGTGAGAAGATCGACATATTTTGATCGTTCCCTGAACAAGAACTGACGGGCGGAGAACCATCAAGGAACGACCTCTTTCACTGGATCCGGCCCCGCGCAGACTCTAGTCTCAACCTCATGATACCGAAACGGATACAGACCATGTTTGATACCGGCGCATTCGAGGTTCCGTATTTTGATAATGCCCGCGTCAGTATCGACTTTTATGAGGATTACCCCGACCGGCGCTTGGTTCAGGTATTAGAGGCATTTCTCGAACGAACCTCGGACGACCGCCGCCAGGATGCCCGTCATCTTCTCGCCTATTGCAAGGGGATGATAGACAGCTACGACAGAGCGGAGGAGCTGCTGGAGTCCCTTGGTGGAACAATGCCGACCCTCGCAACGATCTGGGATTTTGCTGAGCCAAGCGGTTCTTTCGTCTGCAAACGACCCACCGGGGAATACAATGAACAGGACACTCTTTTTCTATGTGTGGTAGGCAGAGTCCCCTGGGAGGATGAGCATGGCCTTCTAATGAGTTGGGAGGAGGGCCGGACGCTCGTGAAAGTGGGTCCATTCGACAACGAGCCGACCAATGGAACGGGGAACGACCAGTTCGTCTATTGTCATGATGGTTTCAGCACCTTGCGTGGTTAGCCAAAGGCACAAAAAAAGCCCTTCAAGCCAAGGCCTGAAGGGCGAAAATTAATTGGCTCCGAAGGTAGGACTCGAACCTACAACCTAGTGATATGGCTACGCATTATTTCCCCGTTCTGCTCGGCGAAACCCACTGATTTACGCGCTGCAGCGCACCATCCAAAACCTCACGAACCCCACAGGACAACCCCACATGGAAAAGCCAAACCTCGGCAAACTCGTCGCCTCGTACTCGCACGCTAACACCAATCTTGAACTCAGGCACCCGCCGACAGAACCCAGCGAGGAACCGGTCGACCCTCGGCAGCAGCGGCTCGAGATGTTCATTGTCGTGCAGCAGGGCGAGGAACTAATCCACCACCCCGCCAAGTTCGGTCCGACCTCCTACGAGTCTGGGCTGATCTCGATGGTCGCCGACGTGCTCGAAGGCGAAGAACCACAGGCAATCGAACCGGTGAAACTGGACGATGAACCGACCGGAACCACCCCCGAAACACCCCCCGATGGGGTGCCGTCTGGCGGGTCCTCTGCCGCCTCTCCCACTGCGCCCTAGGCTTTGCCATCGCGCTGGAAACGAAAATTTTTTTCTTTTGGAACGCCCTGACTGACTGACCGAACCCGATGTATGGCCGCGAAGAAAAAACGAACCAGGAAGAAGGCGCCGGCCTCGGCGCGGCGGCGATCGGATGCGCAGATCTTGCGGGCCCGGTGGCTGGCGCCGGCGGAGGTGATCCGGCGGCGGGCAATCGAGGATTCGCCGATCTCGAAGGCGCAGCTTTATGCCACCTACATCGGAACGGACGCAAAGTATCGCGACCAAATCGAGGCGAAAGATGGGCGGTACGATTATCCGCTGCTCTCGGAACTGATCGACCTGGTCCAACAACGGGCGGCGGGGATCCAGCCGGAGGAAATCGAGGAGGCGCTGCAGCTAAAGATTGTGGCCGAGTCGAGATTGAAGCGCAGCCAGGCGGACATGGCGGAACGGAAAAACCAGATCGAGGAAGGAGCGATCGGCGTATCGCGGCGTTGGCACGGGCTTACCCTGCTGCGCGCGGTGCCGGGCTTGGCACCGCCACCTGGACCGGTAGCGGATGGATTCACGGGGCGTTCGGTCGCGTTCGACAAGCACGAACTTGCGCGGCTGCTGCAGGTCCACCCGGGTTCTCTGATTACTTACTGGGAACAATATGCAATCCGCCTTGGCCGTCTGTGCCGGTGGTCTGGAGAGTCGCTGACACAGCAGATACCAGGGCTTTCCGACGGTCGGCTGCCGAGTGGATGTAATGGAGAGTTTGTGCGTGGCTGACGTGTCCGAGAACTGCCTGGATGTCGGACACGCTGGCGCCGTTGGCAGCGAGTTGCGAGGCGTGCCAGTGGCGGAACCCGTGCATGCGGTGTTCGTAGCCTTCGGCTTTGAGCCACCGGCAAAGCCGCTGATAAACGCTTATGCTGTAGGGCTTATTTGGTTCGTTTGGATTGCAGAAAATCCACGGCGTCTTGATGCGTTGGGCTGCGGCGCGGCGGCGTTCGAGGACGGGGAACAGCACAGCGGAGATATCGACCACGCGCTCTTGGTGGCCTTTGGGATCGGCGACGCGCAGCCGGCGGCGTTCGAGGTCGATGTCGCTGCGGCGAATCCCGAGGATTTCTTTTCGACGCATGCCAGTGGTCGCGGCCACGGTGATGAGATCGGCCCACAGGGGATGTTTGGCGCGGGTCTGCTCAAGGATTCGTCGGACTTCGGTGGTGTTGGGCCAGCGTGGAACGGTCTTGGTTCGCTTGGGGCGCTTGACCCCGTCCATGGGGTTGGAGCGGCACAGGCCGCGTTCGACGCACCAAGTGAAGAACGTTTTTATCACCTTCATTCGGTGCGCCAGCGTGTTTGCAGTGATCCCGGCGGCGACGGCTTGCCGCCAACGCCGGATGTCCTCGGCGGTGATTTCGAAGAGTTCGGCGGGGATGTGTCCGCGCAGGGATCCGATGCAGGATCTGTAGACGGCCACCGTTCGGGCCGAGCCGTTGAGAATTTGTATCTCTTGCAGGTATGCGGCCAAGGCGGCGTCGAAGGTCCCGGAAATGGCCGTCTCGCGTTCGATTGCTTCCGCCACGGTTCGGAACTGTTCGGCCTCGGTGCGCTGCGCGAAGCTCTTGGATCGGATGCGGTCGGTCTTGTGGCAGCGCCAGCGCACGCGCCAAGGCCGCGTTCGGCGCGCGGTTTTTTCGATAAATGCCATGTGGTGTCTCCAGGTGGTTGTCGTCGTATCAGCTTCCAACGGCCGGCGACAAGTGCCTCAAGCCCCACAGTTGAACCCCACGCATCCTTGGACATCTGTGGCGTTCGCCCGTATAATAGGGGAAAAACTGGCTCCGAAGGTAGGACTCGAACCTACAACCTAGTGGTTAACAGCCACCCGCTCTACCATTGAGCCACTTCGGAACCGTATGTGCAGGGAGGTACTTCTGGAGGGGGGCACTGTCAAGGTGGAAGAATCGAGAAATGTGCGAGGCAGTATTTCGAATTTCGGATTTCATATCACTGGAATCCCATAGAGCCAGAATTTGGCCCAAGTGGTCCTTCCTGTCGTTTTTCATATAACGCTCATCGCGGGCCAGGTGGACCGCCGCGGCGCGGAACCACTGGGGGAGACCTTGCGCCCCGGCCGATGCCGAAGCCGGGCTACTTCTCTTTCCTTCTTCGCTAACCCCAACCGGCTGGAAGCACGTTTGGAGCGATACCGGCTGGAAGCACGGTACTACATTCGCGACCGCACCTCGCATCCCGCACCGCGCATCCGCATGGAATTTCGAATTTAAAAATTTCATATTTCAAACGACGCGCTACCAACACCCCATGAAACTCCACGGCATTCTCTTCGACCTCGACGGCACCCTGATTGACTCGCTCGCCGATCTTGCTGCCGCCACCAACCATGTCCTCTGGGAACTCGGCGTAGCGCAACATCCCTTGCCGCCCTTTCGTCATTTTGTCGGCAACGGTGCCCGTAAACTAATCGAACGCGCCCTGCCCGAAACCCATCGGGATGACGCGATCATCGACACCGCGCTCGAACGCATGCGCGCCACCTACGCCACCGGCTGGGCGAACGCCACCGCGCCCTACCCCGGCATCCCCGAACTTTTACACACCCTCCGCGACGACCACGCCGACCTGCGCATCGGCGTCCTGTCCAATAAACCGGATCCGTTCACCCAAGAGATGGTGGCGCACTTCTTTCCGGACATGCCGTTCGACCCGATCCGCGGCGCGTTCCCGGATGTGCCGCTGAAGCCGGATCCGACAGTCGCCAAACACATCACCGATGCTTGGGGCTGTGCCGCGTCCGAGATTCTTTATGTGGGAGACGGTGCGCCCGACATCCGCTTTGCCAAAAACGCCGGCATGCCCTCGCTCGGTGTGGCTTGGGGCTTTCGCGGACGCGACGAGCTCGAACGCGAACAAGCCGACATCGTCATTGATTCCGTCAGTGACTTTCTGCCAGCGCTCGGCCTCGCCTGACCGTTTTGCCAAAACAGCCGCGAGAAAAAACCGCTTTGCATTCAACGTTTCCCGCTTATAGGTTTCTCACAAACATCCGCCGACCTTCTATTATGAAACTTTTTTCGACCTTCCTGTTCGCCCTCGCCACGCTCGCCCTCACCATGCCCGCCAGCCTGTTCGCCCACGGCGGACACCAACACGATATCCGCGAACACCTCGAAGCCGGTCTGCACATCGGTCTTCCCTTGTTCGGCGATGTCGAGGACAACAACCTCGCCTACGGTGCGCAGCTCGACTATCACTGGAACCCAGAATTTTCCACCGAACTCGCGTTCACCCGGTTCGACGACTCCTACAAGTCCGGCAGATTGAGCGACCTCGGCGTTCCCAACGCCAGCGCAGACCTTACGGCCAACAATTTTTCTCTGTCCGGAAAATGGAATGTGTGGGGCGACAACGAACGGGTCAACGGGTTCGTCGGCGGCGGCATCGACTATTTTAACTTTTCCCCCGATGTCGGTGGTCTCGACAACACCATCGACGGCTTGGGAATCGCCCTCGCCGATGTGGATGTCGACATCGACGACACCTGGGGTTGGCATCTGATGGCCGGACTCGACTACGCGGTCGGCGTGCACTGGGAACTGTTCACCGATCTGCGTTACACCGTCGCCGACACCGATGCCACCCTGAGCGTCGCGACCACCACCGCCGATGGGATCACCCCGCCGGGCGTTCGCGCCTCGCAGGGCTTTGACTTTGACCACGCCATGCTGCGGGTTGGCGTCAACTGGCGCTGGTAGCGCCCGCGGCCCCAACGGGGTTAAACAGTGTAGCCTAGGGCAAGCGCAGCGCAGCCCTAGGTTTGTTGGGCAAGAACGGCCGACCGGTCTGCGTCTCCGTTCGACCTCATCCAGTTCGGATCCGGTCGGAACGAGGACGTCACTTAGGTGGCGATCTGGTCAATATGCGGGCGGAATATACACGGGGTGTGTCCCCGTTCCCGAACTACAACTGAAGCAGTAGTTTCTCGGGGTGTTCCAAGGACTCTTTGATCGAGACCAAGAAGCTCACGGCTTCTTTTCCGTCAACGATCCGGTGGTCATAACTAACCGCCAGATACATAATCGGACGGATGGCGATGTCATCGCCGACGACCCAAGGGCGTTTGACGATGTTGTGCATGCCGAGGATGGCACTTTGCGGGGCGTTCAGAATTGGGGTGGACAACATCGAACCGAATGTGCCGCCGTTGGTGATGGTGAACGTGCCGCCGACCATTTCCTCGAGGGTGAGTTTTCCGGTTTGGGCCTTTTCGGCGAGGACGCGGATTTCGCGTTCGATGTCGGCGAAGGTCATTTGATCGGCATTGCGGATCACCGGGACGACCAAGCCGCGCGGCGAACTAACGGCGATGCTGACGTTATAATATTCGTGGTAGACGATCTCGTCACCTTCGACCGAGGCGTTGACCGCCGGGTACTTTTTAAGCGCTTCGACTGCGGCTTTCACGAAGAACGACATGAAGCCAAGCTTCACCCCATACTGGGCAATAAACTGTTCCTTGTAGCGCGAACGAATGTCCATCACCGGTTTCATGTCCACCTCGTTGAAGGTGGTGAGAATCGCAGCGGTGTTCTGCACTTCTTTGAGACGTTCGGCAATCCGTGCACGAATGCGGCTCATCGGCACGCGGCGCACACCAGCCTGGGCTTCCACCGGGGCAGCCTTTTTCGGCGGTGCGGCGCTCGGCGCAGCGGATGCAGAGCTTCCGGACTCGATAAAGGCCAACACATCTTTTTTGACGATGCGTCCGTCTTTTCCGCTGCCAGTAATCTGGGCCGGATCGAGGTCATGTTCGTGGACAAGTTTTTTAACCGATGGACTCAAGGCGAGTGCCGCAGCAGCGCCGTTAGAGTCAGCCGGAGCTGAAGCAGCGGGCGGAGGCGGAGGAGCCGGGGGCGGTGTCGCAGCTTTCTTGGGTTCGGCCGCTTTCTTGGGTTCGGCCGCTTTCTTAGGTTCGGCCGCCTTTTTCTTCGACGCTTTTTTGGAGCCACCAGAGATACGAGCGAGAATCGCGTCGCGCTCCACCGTGTCGCCTTCTTCGATCAACACTTCGAGCGTGCCGCTTTCGAGGGCATAGACTTCAAGCACGATTTTATCGGTCTCAACGTCGGCGATTTTCTCGTCGCGTTCGACGCTTTCGCCGTTTTGTTTATGCCATGAGGCAAGGGTGCCGTCTTCGACGGATTCGGGAAATTCAGGTGCTTTGATGTCCACGGCCATAATTGGTTCTCCGGTGTTCTAGCGTTAAAATACGAGGGGCTGGGGTTGCGCACAAGCGCGTCAGGAGCGAACCCGGACGCCTAGTTACAATTTTGTCTCGGTCGATACAACTGCCATTCACGATCTTATGCCGAGATGGTAGCAAACTCTAACAGACCCTGAAAATCCACGTTGTCGGTGTATTTGTAGGCAATCATTTTGGTCGACTCAATCCGAAGATTTGCCGGCGTTCAGATTAACGATAATCGGGACGCGTCCGCTTGGTGGACTCTTCGCCGGTCAGGTCGTTGCGTAACCCGAGCGAGGCTTCGAGTAGGAGCTTTTCGCGTTTTTTGTGGCGCTCTTTGCTGCCGCCAGCCGGCGCCGAACAAGGAATGCGTCCGGCGTAACGCAACGAGACCCCTTCCGGCAAAACGCGGCGCAACTGATGATCGATTTGATACCACGCGCCTTGGTTACGCGGCTCTTCCTGGGTCCAAAAAACTTCTTTTAGGTTCGGGTATTTATTGAACTCAGCCGCCACTTCCAAATCGGGAAACGGGTACAATTGTTCGAGCCGAACCAAGGCGACGTTCTCCACCTTTTTCTCCGCCCGCATGCGCGCGAGGTTGTAATACACCCGGCCCGAACAAATGCTCACGCGGGTGACGTTCTCGATGTCGATGTCTTCGTTCGGATCGGGAATGACATATTGCCATGCGCCGGACGCGAGTTCGACGATGTCGACGAACGAGTCCTTCATCCGCAGCATGCTCTTCGGACTCATCACAATCAGCGGCATGCGTACTTTGCGCAACATCTGCCGGCGCAGTAGGTGGAACATTTGGGCCGGCGTGCTCGGCACGGCGACCATCATATTTTCTTGCGCGCAGAGTTGTAGAAAGCGTTCGAGGCGGGCCGAGGAGTGCTCGGGACCCTGCCCTTCCCAGCCGTGTGGCAAGAGCATGACCAGACCGCTGAGCATGTTCCATTTCTGCTCCGAACTGGAGATAAATTGGTCGATCACCACTTGGGCGTTGTTGACAAAGTCTCCGTATTGCGCCTCCCAGATCACCAACGTGCGCGGCATCGTAGCACTGTAGCCATACTCGAACCCGAGCACGGCCGACTCGCTCAGCACCGAGTCGTGGATGCAGTAGTTGGGCTGAGTCGGACGCACATGCTTGAGCGGCGTATGCATCTTGCCGGTGGTCATGTCGTGCACCACGGCGTGCCGGTGGAAGAAGGTACCGCGGCAAATATCCTGACCGGTCATGCGCACTGGATAGCCGTCGTTGAGCAGGGTCGCGTAGGCAAGCGACTCGGCACAGCCCCAGTCCATCGGGATCTCCCCCTGCACCATCTTGGCGCGATCGTCGTAAATTTTCCGCACCGTCGGGTGCAACGTGATGTCGTCGGGGACATCGACCACGCGTTCGCCGAGTTTGGTGAGGGTTTTCACGGGCACGCTGGTCTTCGCCGGTTCGGACCAGTGGCCGTCGGCATGCTGCGCCCAATCGGACAAATGCGGATACTGATAATCTGGCATCAGGTTCTGATGCACTTCCAGTCCGTCGTCGAGCGCGTCGCGATAGTCGTCCGCCATCTGTTGCGCCTCGCTTTCGCTGACACTGCCTTCGCGGATCAAGGTGTCGCGGTACTTGTTCATTGTCGTGGTAATGTTGGTGATCGCTTTGTACATCCGCGGCTGGGTGGCACGGGGTGCGTCCGCCTCATTGTGGCCGTGGCGGCGGTAGCAGACGAGATCGACGAACACATCACGGCCGAATGCCATACGGAAATCGATGGCCAACTGCATGGCAAACACGCAGGCTTCGGGATCGTCGCCGTTGACGTGGAAAATCGGACTGCTGGAGACTTTACCGACATCGGTGCAGTAGGTCGACGAACGCGAGTCGTCGGTGTTGCTGGTCGTGAAACCGATCTGGTTGTTGACCACGATATGCACCGAACCACCGGTGCCGTAGCCGCGGGTCTGCGACAGGGCGAGCGTTTCGTAGACCACGCCTTGGCCGGCGATGGCGGCGTCGCCGTGAATCAGAATCGGCACCACTTCGCGGCGCTTAGCGGTGGAATCGCCGCCGCGGCGATCCTGACGCGCCCGCACCGAACCCTCGACCACCGGGTTGATGATCTCGAGGTGGGACGGGTTGTAGGCCAGCACCAAGTGCATCGGGCCACCAGGGGTGGAGACATCGGAGGAAAAGCCGGCGTGGTATTTCACGTCGCCGGTCATGCGATCGCCGAGCAGCTTTGCGCCGTGTTCGAACTCGTCTATCAGTTCCTTGGTGCTTTTGCCCATGACATTCACGAGCACGTTGAGGCGCCCGCGGTGGGCCATACCGATGACAATTTCTTTCGCGCCTTGTTCGCCGGCGCGCTGGATCACTTCATCCATCATCGGGATTAGCGCCTCGCCGCCTTCGATCGAGAAGCGTTTCTGGCCGACGAACTTTTTATGCAAATAGGTCTCCATGCCCTCGGCCCCGGTCAGCAGACGGAGAATATTTTTCTTCTCCTCGACCGAGTAACTCGGATCGCACTGGGTCTTCTCCACGCGTTCCTGGATGAAGGCTTTCTCCTCCTCGTTTGGAAGGTGCATGAACTCGACGCCGATCGACGAGCAGTAGGTGTTTTCCAAGCGGCTCAGAATCTCATGCAGCGGCAGCAGATCTGGGGCAGGCATGGTGCCGGTGTGAAACAGCCGACCGGTGTCGCCTTGGGTGAGTCCGTGGTAGGAAAGGTCGAGCACTTCAACCCGCTGCATCTTCATCATGCCAAGCGGATCGATGTCGGCGCGCATGTGACCGTACAGCCGATAAGCGTTGATCAAACTGAGCACCGAACCCTGCTTGGCCATGTACTCCGCGTCATCACTGGAACTGGCCGCGCCGTTACCAGAGAAATCCGGTCGGTCGTAGCGAATGTGCTGGATGATCTCCCGTTGCACGTCGGCATGGCTTACGTACCCGCCGTTGGTGCCTTTCCCGCTACCGAGACCGTCGAAATAACTTCGCCAGTCTGCGGTCACGGAGGTGGGGTCATCGAGGAACTGTTCGTACAGCGCCTCGACAAAAGGAATGTTGGAGGAATCAAAGGCCGAATGGCGGCTCGCCTCGTTCATGAGCGTCTCACTTTACGGTGTGTTTGGCAGGTTGTAATGATTGAATTATAGTATGCCCGAACGTGTTCAAAATGCATTATAAGGTTGGTGCTTTATTATAGTCTGTCGAACATCATTGTCTTACTCCTAACGCAAGTGTGAGAAGTTATCCACAGGCAATTGTGGATAAATCGGAGTTCAAAAACTCGGTTGGCAGAAAGACAGCCGAGGAACCGAATTGCGCAAAGAGGTTCTTCCACAAGCAACAGCCCGCCCAACTCACTTGCCCATCGGCAGGCGAGTTGTCAGCAGCAGGCAAACCAATAGCGCCGCAGCGCTCGCCCAAAGCGCATAGGCGAGTCCGCCCCCAAGATAGGTCAGCCCAGAGAAAAGTGTGCCGACCAATCGTCCGGCGGCGTTCGCAGTATAGTAGAAGCCGACATCAGCGGTGACCCGGTCAGCGTCAGAGTAGGCAAGGATGAGATAGGAATGGATGGAGGAGTTCAGCGCGAACACCACCCCGAACACGGCCAGTCCGCCGAGCACCACCGGCACCAAACCGACGTTCCACTGGGCCGAGGCCGCCATGACCAGGCACACCAAAAGCAGCACCGCCGCCCAAACCAAGCCCGAACGAGCAGCCGCGCCAGCCGTGTTGTCCGACTTCTTTACCACCCGTGGCGCCGCCGCCTGAACCACGCCGTAGCCAACCACCCAAAGCGCGAGAAAGCCACCGGTTTGCCAGAAGTCCCAGCCGAGGCGTTCGGTAAAAAACACCGGCAGCGCCACCACGAACCAGATGTCGCGCGCCGCAAAGAGAAAGAACCGGGCCGCCGACAATTGATTGATCGCATGGGTTTTTGAAAACAGCTGACGCACCTTTACCTTCTCCGTCGAACGTCCTGCCTCAAGCCCGCGGAGCAGTAATCCGGTCGATAATAGTACCAGCGCGAGCGCGAACGCCAGAACCCACAGGGCGGGTTGAAACCCGAGCCATTGCAGCAGGGCTGCGCCGATAAAAAAGCCAAGGCCCTTGAGCGCGTTCTTGGAACCGGTGAGCCAGGCGACCCAACGGAACAACTGGCGGCCCTCGGCGTCGGCGTCGGCGTCGCTGACGGTACTTGCGTGCGTCTTCACCAGCTTGACCGAACTCTTCGCGCTCAACTTCGTCAGATCTTTGGCCACCCCGGAGAGCGCCTGCGAACTCATCACCCATACCACCGCCAAGGCGCCCCCCCAGCCTTCGCCCAGACCAGAGAGCATAATCATCGCGACTATTTGCAGTCCGAGTCCGCCAAACAGAGTCGTTCGCAGTCCGGTGCGGGTGGCGATCCAGCCACCAAGGAAGTTGGTGAACATGCCGCATAGTTCGTAGAGCAGAAACAGCAGGGCGAGCTGTACCGGCGTAAAGCCAAGCGTATGAAAGTGCAGCAGCACCAACATCCGTAGGGCGCCATCCGTGATGGTCAGCCCCCAATAGGCGACGGTGACGATGCCGAGGTCGCGCGGCTTCATAATCCTTGCAGGAACGCGGAAAGGTTAGACGGCGCGGGAAAGACTGGAGGCGACTTTGGCGACCAGTTCCATCATCCGATTCGCGTATCCCCATTCGTTGTCGTACCAGACGAGTAGCTTCACCATCGTGCCGTCGGTCACCATCGTGGACAGGCCATCAACGATGCCCGAACGCGGGTCGTTGGTGTAATCCGCCGAAACGAGCGGCCGCTCTTCGAACCCGAGAATGCCGGACAACCGCCCGTTGGCCGCCTCGCGCAAGACCGCGTTGATCTCTTCGGCGCTCGCCGACTTTGATAGTTCGAATACGCAATCGGCGAGCGAGGCATTAAGCAGCGGCACGCGCACTGCGACGCCGTTCAGCTTCCCTTTGAGTTCGGGATAGATCATTGTGATGGCGGTAGCCGAACCCGTGCTGGTGGGGATGAGCGAGGTCAGCGCCGAACGCGCGCGACGCAAATCGGTGTGCGGCTTGTCGACGACCACCTGCGTGTTGGTTACATCATGAATGGTGGTGATCAAGCCGTGGGCAATCCCAAAAGTCTTGTGGATCACATCGACCACCGGCGCGATGCAGTTCGTGGTGCAGGAAGCCGCAGTAACGATGTCATGCTCGGCGGGTTCGTAGAGATGGTCGTTGCAGCCCATAACAATGTTGAGCGCGCCCTCTTTCACAGGGGCGGCGACCACCACTTTTTTGGCACCGGTGTCGAGATGCGGCTGAAGTGTGTTCTGGGTCCGGAACGCGCCCGAACTCTCGACCACGACATCCACGCCGAACGCACGCCAGTTGATGTCCGATGGATGATCATGTGTGCTGTAGCCAATCCGACGTCCCGCCACCGTGAAGGAATCAGCCGCCGGTACGTTGATGTCGCGATCCCAACGCCCGTGAACCGAATCAAACTCCAGCAAGTGCGCTGCCGTTTCGCTCGTGCCATGTCGTTCGTTCACGTGAACAATCTCGAACCCATTCGAAGGTTCATCCCACGCGACTCGAAATCCGAGACGCCCCATTCGACCAAATCCGTTGATGCCGACCTTGATCATACCATCACCTCCTCGGCACCGATCTCACAGCCGTTAGGCATGCACAGCTCTGGGCGGCCCTGGCAGCAATCCTCCGTGAGGAATCCAATCAGTTCCCGGATTCCATTCGGCTTTAGTTCGTAGTGAATCGAACGTCCATGGCGCTCCGACTGGATCAGTCCCGCGTTCACCAACTCCTTCAGATGGAAGGACAAGGTCGGCTTCGGCAACCCCAGCGTCTCCGCCAGTTCGCCTGCGGGGACAGCGTTCCCCTGTTTCACCAAATGCCGAAACACGCGCAGGCGGGCCGGTTGGGCTAAAGCCGAGAGAGATTGTACAGCACCTGATAATTTCATAATGTTGGAACTATCAAACTATTGGCAGATTGCACGTAAAAGTTGAGAAAACAACCGGAGTTCGAATACCCGAGCCGCTCCCAGGCTCCCGCACGACATTTTGTTTTGGGGCCCCGACCGGTGAGGACAACCGACACGAGAATGCCTGCGGAGATTCGAGCGATTCCAACGATTCCAGTGCGTCGCCCACTTCGAAACGAACCGCCGAGTCTCAGTGCGGATGAGAACACAAGGCTTCGTTCATCATCAAACGTCGTTCACGCTCAACAACGAGAGACGATCAAGATCGAGAGGCCTTGACTGTGGATCGGATGCGGTGCGGCGGGGGCGGCGTTATCGGCATATTTGGCTATGTTGTTGCTCCATCGAATGGGAGCGGCCTCGATGTCCGACTAGGAACCCAACATATCCTTCAAGAACGTGCCAGTGTGCGAACTCTTTGTCTTGGCCACTTTCTCCGGCGTCCCCTGAACCAAAATTTTGCCGCCTGCGTCGCCACCTTCCGGACCCAGATCGATAATCCAGTCGGCCATTTTTATCACGTCCAAGTTGTGTTCGATGATCACCAAGGTACTGCCGCTGTCGCGCAGACGCATCAGCACCTCCATCAATTTCCGAACGTCCTCGAAGTGCAGGCCGGTCGTGGGTTCGTCCAAAATATAGAGCGTCTTGCCGGTGTTGCGCTTGCTCAACTCGCTCGACAATTTCACCCGCTGCGCCTCACCGCCGGACAGGGTCGTCGCCGGTTGGCCCAGCCGCAGATAGCCGAGTCCGACATCATACAACGTCTGGAACTTCCGCTGGATGCCCGGGATCGCATCGAAGAAGGTCAGCGATTCCTCGATTGTCATCTCCAACACATCCGCGATGCTCTTGCCCTTGTACAACACCTCCAAGGTCTCGGCGTTGTAGCGCCGACCCGCACACTGCTTGCACGGCACGTACACGTCCGGCAAGAAGTGCATCTCGATCTTCAGCATGCCGTCGCCTTGGCAAGTCTCGCACCGCCCACCCTTCACGTTGAAGCTAAAGCGGCCTGGTTTGTAGCCGCGCAACTTGGACTTTGGCAGGCGCGTGAACAGCTCGCGGATCTGCGTGAACGCACCCGTGTAGGTCGCCGGGTTGCTGCGCGGCGTCCGCCCAATCGGCGCTTGGTCGATGACGATCGCCTTGTCCAAATGTTCCATCCCCTCGACGCTTTTGTGCGTGCCCGGACGCTCCTTCGAGTCGTGGAAATGCTTAAACAAACTGCGTTTCAAAATGTTCGTCACCAAGGTGCTTTTGCCGCTGCCGGACACACCGGTCACGCAGATGAACAATCCCAGCGGAAAACGCGCGTTGACTTTTTTCAAGTTGTTCGCCGCCGCGCCTTTGATCGTCAGTTCCAAACCTTTCGTTGGCTTCAAGCGCTTCTCTGGAATCGGAATCGCCTTGTCGCCGTTCAAGTATTTTGCGGTCAAGGACTTCTTCGACTTCAGCAACTTCGACACCACACCGCTGAACACAATCTCGCCGCCGTGCACCCCTGCCCCCGGACCGATATCGAGTACATGGTCGGCTTCACGGATCGTGTCCTCGTCGTGTTCAACCACGAGGACCGTATTGCCGGCGTCGCGCAAGCCCTTGAGCGTTTCGATCAACCGCCGGTTGTCGCGCTGGTGCAGGCCAATGCTGGGTTCGTCGAGCACGTAGACCACGCCGACCAATCCCGAACCAATCTGAGTCGCCAGCCGGATCCTCTGGGCCTCGCCGCCGGACAAGGTGCCGCTCTCGCGGTCGAGCGTGAGGTAGTCCAAACCGACGTTGTTGAGGAAGCGCAGCCGCGCCTGAATCTCCTTCACCACCTCGCTGGCAATCGCCGCCTCCTGCTCCTCTAGGGTCACACCTTCAAAAAACGCGTAGGCGTCGCGGATGCTTAGTTCGGTGATCTCGGCCACGTTCTTTTCCGCCACCGTGCAGGACAGCGAGGCCGGCTTTAAACGCGCCCCCTTGCACTTGCTGCAGGGCGAACGGCCCATGTACTCGCGCAACCGCGAACGCGTGGAATCGCTCTCGGTGTTGTGAAACCATTCGTTGAGATTTTCCAACACGCCTTCCCAAGGGCGTTCGTAGTCGATCTTGCGCCGAGCGTGGTACAACGAAAATTCCATCGGTTCGTCCGAACCGTACAGCAACAGCATCTGATCTTCGATCGGCAGGTCGATCCACGGCGTTTTCATGTCGATCCCCGCCGCGTCGCAAATCGCAGTCAGCAATTTCTTGTACCACCGTACCGTGCGCGGCCCACCGCGTCGCCACGGCGCGATCGCGCCATTGGCTAGCGTTTTCTCGACGTCCGGCACCACGCGTTCGGCCTCCATCACTTCGAGCGCGCCGAGTCCGGCGCAGGACGAACAAGCACCATACGGACTATTAAACGAAAAATGACGCGGCGACATCTCCTCAAAGCTGATCCCGCAATGCAGGCAGGCCGCCTTTTCTGAATACAGCTGCTCGTCCCACTCGCCCTTCTTGCCCTTCGCTTTGTCTTCGACCAACGCGGTCAAAATGCCTTCGCCGATGCGTAGCGCGAGCTCGACCGAGTCGTTCATGCGGCCGCGGATATCGGACTTCACCGCCAGCCGGTCGACCACCGCGTCGATCGAATGTTTGGTCTTCTTGTTCAGCTTGGGCACCGAATCGATGTCGACGATCTCGCCGTCGACCCGCAGCCGAACGAGGCCCTGCTTGCGTGCGCCTTCGATCACTTCGAGGTGCTCGCCTTTCTTGCCGTTCACCAGCGGCGCGAGAATCATCAGCCGGGTTTTCTCCGGCATTGCGAGCAGTTGTTCGCAAATCAGTTCGGCGGACTGACGCTCCACCGGGCGATTGCATTTCCAACAATGCCGCTTGCCGACGCTGGCGTAGAGCAGGCGCAGGTAGTCGTGGATCTCGGTGGTGGTCGCCACCACCGAACGCGGGTTCGAACCGGCGGTGCGTTGCTCGATCGAAATCGCCGGCGACAGGCCCTCGATGAAATCGACGTTCGGCTTCTGCATTTGTTCGAGGAACTGCCGCGCGTAGGCCGACAAGCTTTCGACGTATTTGCGCTGGCCCTCGGCGTAAATCGTGTCGAACGCGAGCGAGGATTTACCGCTGCCGCTAAGTCCGGTGATGACCGTCAGTTTGTCGCGTGGAATTTTTACATCCACGTTCTTCAAGTTGTGTTCGCGTGCGCCTGAAACGACGATCCAATCTTTGCTCATATCTAATTTATTCGTTTGCGGGTCCGTTCAGTCGCCGGACCCGGCGAAAACCTTGCAGTTTGGTTTATGGCAAGACTCTGCCATACGATGGCAAGGTTCTGCCACTCTATGGCAGGAGTTTGCCATAGTCTGGCAAGCCCTTCTTTGCATTCTCTCGAACCTGCTCGTCGAATTTTGGAGGGCGAGGGGCGTCCCGAGCCGATTCGGCTTCGCACTATCACATTCATGATGATGGTTCTGCGGTGAGGCGAAGATTAAAGTGGGAGGCCGGCCCCGCCGTGGCGACTATCCGAAAGGATTTCTAAAAATGGGTTCAAACCCTCCTTCATTGGGCATTGCTGAAAGTCGGTCTGGTCGAAACGAAGACATCCTATTCGTTCGACGGACTTGCCTTTCCGCATCCCTCGGCAGACGGTCTGACCCATTGTAAATCCAAGCCACCGACACGGGAAGAATTCCCATGCTACAAACCTGCGGCCCACCAACACACCACCCGAGTATAGCCGATCTAACTTGATCATCGCTTCATCGGACGAAAAAATTCGATGCCGATCACATAGGCCTTGCCCTCACAAAACTCCGGCTGTATCCTACGCTTCCCCGACGAACTCCCCTTTCTCCCAAGCCAAAGGAACGCAAGCCATGCCAGTGATTGTAAAAGACGAAACCGGAACCGGAAAAGTACTCAACACCTTTACGCTGGCCGACTTGAACGAGGTCATGAGCCTGCGCGAGATTATCAAGGCGCGCATCTATCAGGAGGTCACCGACTTCAACCGCGAGGAAGCGGCGCTCTCCACGTTCAACGGATTGGTCCAGCCTGGCAATATTGTGCCAACCTCGAACGGGGTTCGCGCGCGGCGGGTAATCGACTGGGAAGAGCAGGTCGAGATGGCGCTGGCCGCGTTCGAGACGAATGGCTTTTTTGTGTTGGTCGATAACAAACAAGCCGAGTCGCTGGATCAGCGCTTTGATGTCGCGGTCGAGACCGAAGTGAGCTTTGTCAAACTGGTGCAACTGGTCGGGGGCTGAGTTCGGTTATGTCGGACCGCGGTTCTGCAGCGGGCGAAATGCCCGGCCGCCTGCTTGAGGCTTTTGTCGCCGCCAAGGACGCCGCGAGCAGCGCGTCAAAGGTCGGCCAGAGCGGCGCCGGCAAAGCGATTCTTGAGGCCTCGGAGGCGACCCGTACGAGCGTGCTGGTGCTAGTCCTGCTCGAACTAACCTGGGTCAAAGGCTGGACCATGGCGGAAGCCCGCCACGCGCTCGCCTCTCGTCTGCTGAAGGATCTCACGCCGGTCTCCGACGAGTCCATGATCGGTATCCTCAACGAGCTACCGAACGCGTACAGTGTCACCGAATACGTGCCAATCGTCCCCTTGGTCGACTGGTTCGACGCCTGCTACAAACGTGGCAAGGTCTCGGCCGAACTCGACAATACCATCAACCGCTTCCGCCACGACATCGGCCGGTATCCACTGCTGACCAAACCATTCCGTGAGCAGTTGATGCGGCTCGACGTGATTCTCGGCAAGGTCTCGGCCGAAGACCGGTTCATCCGCAACCCGGTGGACAGTTGGACCGCCACCTTCTTTGAAACACGCGCGGCGCTTGCGTCAACGGAGCAGGCGAAACTCAACGCCATCGTCGAACTCGCCGCCAGCGCGCGCGGCAGCAAACCAACCAAAACCTATCTCAAAAAAGCCAAGGCGCTGACCGACGAATTTCCCGCGTTCGAGGCGAGTCTGCGTTCGATTATCGAATCCATCGGCGTGGCCGGGGCGCGTTCGGTGAAATACAAAGGCTTCGAGACCGACAACGCCAGCCTACTTGACTCCGACCACACCGACCTGCTGCGCGGGATTCTGTGGATGTGCGCCGACACCCCCGGCCTCGCGCTCCCGCTCGGCGGCGCAGCCGAACGCTGCTACAAAAAAATCCCCGGCATCGGACCGCGCTGCGCCAAGACTGGGACTGCCTGCGTCAACGCGCTCAGCCGCATGGGTTCGGTGGACGCGATGGGCCAGCTCAGCCGACTGCAAACGGTGGTCAAACACGCGTCGACTCGCAAGCAACTGGAAAAGGCCTTGGCCGCCAGCGCCGAGGCCGCCGGTGTGACCCGCGCGCAGCTTGAGGAGATGGCGGTGCCGGACGGCGGGCTGAACGGCATCGGCCGACTGGATCAAGCCATCGGCGCGTTCACCGGGGTGCTCACAGTCGAGTCCGCCACGACGACTAAAATCTCATGGTTGAAAGCCGACGGCAGTCCGCAGAAATCGGTGCCGGCGGCGGTGAAGTCCGAGCACGCGGCGGAGCTGCGCGCGTTCAAGAAAACCGCCAAAGACTTGAAAGGCTTGCTGCTCGGACAACGCCATCGACTCGAACGCCTGTTCCTTGAAGATCGCCCGATCCCGCTCTCCGACTGGCGAAAATTTTACGTCGACCACCCGCTGGTCGGCTTCTTCGCGCGCCGCCTGATCTGGCGGGTCGGCGACCGCTTGCTGGCCTTTGCCGATCCGCAAACGGATGACCTCGTGACCGTCGATGACGAGCCGGTCGCGTTGCACATGAACACGGCGGTGGAGATCCGCTTGTGGCATCCGGTCGACAGCGAAGCCGCCGAAGTTGGCGCGTGGCGCAAATGGCTGTTCCGCCACGAAGTCACGCAGCCGCTCAAGCAGGCCTTTCGCGAAGTGTATCTGTTAACGCCCGCCGAACTCGATACTGGCCGTTACTCCAACCGCTTCGCCGCGCATCTGCTCAAGCAGCATCAGTTCAAAGCGCTGTGCGACGTGCGCGGCTGGCGCTACAGCTTGCAGGGCCAATGGGATTCGGACAACACGCCGACGATCACCTTGCCGGACCATGGGATTCGGGCGGAGTTCTGGGTGGAGGGCGTCGACGCCGAGGCGGGCGACACCGGGGTGTTTTTGTATGTGGCGACGGACCAAGTTCGGTTTTACCAGAACGACGAACGCGAACCGATGGCGCTGGAATCGGTCCCGCCGCGCCTGTTCACCGAACTGATGCGCGACGTCGATTTGTTCGTCGGCGTGTGCAGTGTCGGCAACGATCCCGAGTGGCACGACCAGGGACTCGACACGCACCGCGACTATTGGCACCGGTCCTCGTTCGGCGATCTCAACGCATCGGCCACCTCGCGGCGCGCGGTGTTGCAAGGCTTGATCCCCCGTTTAAAAATTGCCGACCGTTGCAGTTTGGGCGAAAAGTTTCTGGTCGTTCGCGGCGAGGTCCGCACTTATAAAATCCACTTGGGCAGCGGCAATATTCTGATGGAGCCGAACGATCAATATCTGTGCATCGTCGCCAGTCGCGGCAAAGACGCCAAAACCAAGAACCTGTTTTTGCCGTTCGAGGGCGACGGCATTCTCGCCATCATCCTCAGCAAGGCCTTCCTGCTGGCCGCGGACAAGAAGATCAAAGACCAGACCATTCTAGCGCAGATCCGCCCGTGATTACGGAGCAGGCACGTTCATCGGCACGGTGGTCGCAGCCCCGCAGTCCGGGCAGAACTTGGCGGTCTTGTCGTGGGACTTGCCGCAGGCCGAACAGGTCGCGTAGCTGGTCAACAGCGCCGGCGAGTTCACGTTGATGAAGCGGATGCGCCACTCGCCCACCTCCTTCACTGCTTCGGCTCGGATCGTCCCTTCGTCCTTCTCGAAGGTCGCATTGTAAGTGAGTGTACGCAACGAGACCCCGTTTTTCACCTGCATGTGCACACGGCCAAGCTTCTTCGACTCGAGTTTGCCCAGACGGTCATGCAATGTCCTGCCGAAGGCGCTGACTTGTTCGATGTTGACCTTCTTGCTCTCGGCCTCGGTCGTGAGTTTGGCGAACGTCTCTCCCAAGTCGCCCCGTTCGGCGCCGGCAAAAAACTCATCAACCATTGGGCTGATGTCCGCGTCGCTTGACTTGTACCCCTTGAATAAAAAGGCCCCACAGGCCCCGAGAAACAACAAGCAAAAGAGGCAGACTCCCCCCGCGATTAAACCAACAATTTTCCCTGTGCTCATCAAGGAAAGGTGGTTGCAAGAGTTGCGGAGGTCAAGCTCATGTGCCGGTTTCTCCCAGCGTGGCCAACCTGCTTCGTTTGCTTACGCGCGCAACTCGGCCAAGGAGGCAAACGCGAACGCGGCGTGATACGCGGCCCCCATCGGCAACACCGACTCGTCCACTTTGAACTTGGGATGGTGCACCGCCCAAGTCGAACCAACCTCCTCGTTGCGGATGCCGATGGCGACAAAGCAGCCAGGCACTTGTTCGGCGTAGAACGCGAAATCCTCGCCGCCCATGATCGGCTCGGACTCGCTGCTGCTGTCCGCGCCGAACTCGTCGGTCCAAATGCCACGCGCGAAATCCCAAAGCGCCGCATCGTTCACCGTCGCCGGATAATCGTTGCCGTGAAAGTCCATGCTCGCCTCGCAACGGTTGGTGGCGGCGATCCCGGACGCGAGTTCGGCGAGGCGCGCTTTCGCCCAGGCTAGGTGTTCGGTGGTGAGCGTGCGGATGGTTCCACGCAGCGTGACCAAGGGCGGAATCACATTGAAGGCCTCGCCGCCGTTGATCGCGGTAAAACTGATCACCAACGGCTTGAGTGGATCGTTTTCGCGCGACACGATGGTCTGCGCCTCGGTAACAATCTTGGACGCGCACGAGACCGGGTCGAAGGTGGCGTGCGGCATCGCGGCGTGTCCGCCCTTGCCGTTTACGGTGATTTCAAAACTGTTGGTCGCGGCGAGAAAGGTACCGGCACGGCTGGTGATCGAACCGGTCGGCACCCAGGGCCAGACATGGATCGCAAAGATGCGTTCGACGTCCGGATTGGTCAGGGCCTGTTCGTCGACCATCTTCTTACCGCCCGCCCCACCCTCTTCTGCGGGTTGAAATACAAATTTCACGGTGCCGTGGATCTGGTCTTCGTGCTCTTTCAACACGCGCGCCGCCCCGAGTAACATCGCGGTGTGACAGTCGTGACCGCAGGCGTGCATCTTGCCGTCAACTTCGCTGCGGAAATCAATGTCCGCCTCCTCGTGGATCGGCAGCGCGTCCATGTCGGCGCGCAAGGCGACACACGGCCCCTTGCCGTCACCAACCGAAGCCAACACGCCGGTGCCGCCCGCCATGTCGGCGCGGTAGGACACGCCGAGTTCGTCGAGCGTATCGCGAACCAACTGACTGGTCTTCACCTCCTCATACATCACCTCCGGATGGCGGTGGATAGTTCGGCGGAGTTCGACGATCCACTCGCGATGGAATTCGGCGAGCGGAATGAGTTCGTGGAGGTTCATTTTTGAGTAGTAGTCGGTCGTTTGTAGCCAGTAGTCAGAGGGACTCGCCCTGCGCGCGGGGTGGAGTGATCAGTAATCAGTGGTCGGTAATCAGTGGAGGGACTCGCCCTACGGGCGGAGGAGAGTAGCGAGTGATTAGTAATCGGTAATCAGTGGACGGATCGGCCCTGCGGGGGTGTGAGTGATCAGTAATCAGGGGGTGGTGGGTGGTCAGTGGGTTCGAGCCCTTCGGGCGGTAGATGGCGGACTTAAACAGTCCGTAAATCTTTGCGGGGAGAACGGAGGAGCGGAAGATAAATCAGAAAAAGAAAAGCCAAGAGCAATACGGATTGCTAACCAAGATATTTGAAATTTCGACGGTCTCGAATCGACTTCGAACCTTCTACGACGAACCACGGAGTGGTGGCAAGAAAGTAGTCCCGGGTGCAGCGAGGTACGAGCGGAACCCGGGGTTCATTGGAATCCCAGTGAGCCGACCGGTCTGCCCATCTGCACGCGTTCTTCGCTTCCTGTCCGGTCGGAACGGCCTCATGCCGAGGGCATCTGCTGCTTGAATACTTTGGTCGACGCACCATCAAGTGCCCTGTGTCACCCCGCCTTGCGGGGCTAATGATCTCTCTTATACCAACCCCCCGGCCTGGGCCTGCGGCCTACAGCCGGGGCTATTCGGATGTCACCGCTAACGCGGCTGGTGCCAAGTTCACTTCCGATCGACCAAGGAAATTTGAAAAGTTTGACTCATTTAGTCACGAATCGACAAAGCAAGGATCTAATCACGCCCGATCCCACTTCGTCGCCCGCAGGGCCCGACTACACTGATCACTGATCACTCGCCACTTCCCTCCGCCCGCAAGGGCCCGAACCCACTGATCACTGATGACTGATCACTCGCCACTTCCCTCCGCCCGCAGGGCCCGACTACACTGATCACTGATGACTGATCACTCGCCACTTCCCTCCGCCCGCAGGGCCCGACTACACTGATCACTGATGACTGATCACTCGCCACTTCCCTCCGCCCGCAGGGCGCGACTCCACTGATCACTCGCCACTTCCCTCCGCCCGCAAGGGCCCGACTCCACTGATCACTGATTACTGATGACTGATCACTCGCCACTACCTCTACTCCCCAAGGAGCCCATCCATCCATTCCCAAGAATTCTCTTGCGCCTCGCCACCATTCACGAACTCATCGAAGTCCGCCTGCGGCGCGTCGTCGCCGAGGGGGCCGACCGGGCCTTCGATGATGATCGCAGGAACGGGGTCGGGCGAGTGGCCGCGCAGGATGCAGGGGGTGCGGTGGTCCATGGTGATGATCAGGCGGTAGGGTTCGCCTTTGGCTTCGAGGCCCGCGAGCAGCGGGGTCACGACTTTTAGATCGAGATCGGAAATTGCATCGCGTTTTTGAATCGGGTCGCCGAGGTGGCCGCATTCGTCGGGCGCTTCGATGTGGCAGTAGGCGAAGTCGCCGTCCTCGAGCAGGGCCAAAGTGGCTTCGACTTTGCCGGCGTAATTGGTGTCGGTGAACCCAGTCGCGCCTTCGACGCGCGGGACGTCGAGGCCGGTGAGCACGCCGAGTCCGCGAACCAAATCGACGGCGGTGACGATGCCGCCGCTGCGGCCGTAGCGGGTCGCGTAGGGTTCGAGCGTGAGCGCCTTGCCCTGCCCCCACAGCCAGATTTGCGTGGCCGGATTTTTGCCGGTGGCGATGCGCGCTTTGTTTACGGGGTGGTCGGCGAAAATGGCGCGCGAGGCTTCCATGAGTTCGGCAACGGCCTCGCCGCCGGATCCGTGCGGCAAGTAGCCGTCGGTGGACTTGTCGAGAATCTCGTGCGGCGCCTGGGTGATCGCATCGGCGGGACCGTCGTCCCAGAGGAGAATATGACGGTAGCTGACGCCTTGGTGAAACACTTTGCCGTTGCCGCCGAGTTCGTCTTTTACAGCGGTGATCAGTTCGGCCGCTTCGGCGTCGGAGATATGGCCGGACGAGTGATCGAGCATGGTGTCGTTTTGCACCGTGACCAAGTTGCAGCGGAAAGCGACTTGGTTCGGCGCCATCGGGATGTGTCCGCCGGCGGCTTCGATCGGCGCGCGTCCGGTGTAGTTTTCGCCGGGGTGGTAGCCGAGCAGTCCGAGATTGCAGACATCGCTACCTGGATAAATGCCTTCGGGGGCGGTGCGGATCATCACCACCTTGCCGGCGGCGGCGAGTTTGCGGGTGGTGGGCATGGCGGCGGCTTGGAGCGGCGTCTTGCCGTCCAAGGCCTCGCAGGGAAAATCGCCCATGCCGTCGCCGAGAATTACTAGTGTTTTAATGGCCATGATCTAACTTGATGAATGAGGGGAACTATGCCCGATATTTCCAATGAGCAAACTCGTAGCGCCCATCTTTTTTGAGCCCGTGTATCGGGACTATCTCTGGGGTGGCAATAAAATAGCCGAACGATTCGGTCGCGATCCTACAACCGTGCCATCTCCGCCGGTGGCGGAATCGTGGGAAGTGTCGGACCGCGCGGAGGGCATGTCGCGCACCGCAGAGGGCGAAACCCTCGCCGAACTCATCGCCGAACACGGCGCAGCGCTCATCGGCAGCGAGGCCGAACGCTTCCCGTTGTTGGTGAAGATTCTCGACGCCAACAAAGTGCTCAGCGTGCAAGTCCACCCGGACGACGAGACGGCGGCAACTTGCGGCGGCGAAGCCAAAACCGAGATGTGGTACATTCTCGACTCCGAACCCGGCGCGGCCGTGTACTGCGGTCTGCAGGACGGCGTCGACGAGTCGACACTGCGCGCGGCAATCGCCGAGGGCACCGCCGGTTCGGTCGAGGCCTTGCTCAATAAAATCGAGGTGCACCAAGGCGAAACCGTCTACGTTCCCGGCGGACGCGTGCACGCCATCGCCGCCGGCTGCCTGATCCTCGAAGTGCAGCAAAATTCGAACACCACGTACCGCCTGTTCGACTGGGGACGCGGTCGCGAAGAGCACGTCGAACAAGGCATGGCCGTCGTTCGTTGGGACGACGAAAACGACATCACCCCCGAACCACAGCCCCTCGAAGTCGTCGAATCCAACGAGCAACTCAGCGCGGATCTACTGGTCGACTGTGCCCACTTCCGGGTCGAACGCTACTGCGGCAGTGCCTCGTTCACGCTCGGCGAACCCGGTCGGTTCGAGGTTCTGTTTATCGCCAGCGGCAGCGCGCAGGTCGGCCCAACGGAGATGCGTCCGGGCCAGTCGTGTCTGGTTCCTGCATGTTTAGACGAGGTTCAAATTGGGCTCAAAGACGCCGAGCTTCTCCGAGTTCTTGGGCCACGTTAAACGAGGAGAGTTCCCCGACGTTCCTTGGCTAGTTGGAGCGGAACCAGGCGGCGAATTCCTCGAAGGCAATTCGGTTGTTGCTGTTCCCGTCGACGATCTCGAACCCGAGTCTGCGGAGGTCGGGATCCTTGTCGAAACCGAGGGTGTCGAGGATGCCGAGGAACTCCTCATAATCGAGGTGCCCGTTCTTATCACGGTCGAAGTGGTCGAAGATTTCTCTGAGTTCAGCGTCGGATTTGGATAGGTTTGCCATGGGTTTTATCTAAGCGGATTGATGGTGATGACAATCGAGAACAGACGCTTCACCGAGTTTTCTTTCCTCCTCCGCCGCATGGTGCGCGTTCAGCGATGGCTCGTTAAAATGACGAGTCGGGTTCGTAGAGCCGGATATCGTCTTTGGTGTCCAACGTGCCATCGGGGCCAAGGCTGATAATGTTCATCTCGGTGCCACTGTCGCTGTGAAACCAAAACGGGCGGCCCCAGCGATCGCAGAGTTCGCCTTGCTTGTTGATCGCAGGATGATCGGCGTTTATGTATCCGATTCGCTTGGGATTTGCGCCGGTTAGCGCCGCCGTAATCTCCCAGTTCGCGCCAATCGGATTTTCTGAAAAGTGTTTGCGAAAGTGTCCAAGCATGCCGTCGATCACCTGAATGTCTTCATCCGCCGAGGCGGATCGGGTGAGTTCCTCGCCGAAGGGCAACACCTTGATCGGTTTTGGAACGGGGCCGTCCAAGGGTGGACCGAGGAAGCGGGCGGACGTCTCCGCTGGCGCGGCCTCGGCTTGCGTCGTGGCCTCTGGTTCCGGGTCCCCGTCCGGTTTCCCCGGGACAGATGGGGACGGAACATTTGTGGAACGTGTAGCGGCAGCTTCGCCGTCGGGCGCCGACGATGAACGTGGCACAAGCGCAGAGCGATTGTTCTGCCAGAGGAACAGAGCGAGCAGGACCAGCAGGGCAAGCGGCAGCAGCCAAGCGTACTTGCGCATCACAGCATGAACCCGAGATCAGGCGTGGCAAAGCGGTTGATGTTCGGAAAGACCATGCCAAGTTCGGCCGGAGCAATGCCGTACCACTTCGCGAGCGTGGCGGCGTATTCATCGACCGACGTGGACGGAATCCAGCGGCCGCGCGAGGTCCGGTTGGCGGTCACCAGTTCGGTGTCCTCGACGCCGCCCAGAACGAGGTCGGGCATCAGGCCGTAAATTTCTTTTCCTTTGACCGAACCACCGACCACCATTGCGTGACCACCCCAAGCATGGTCGGAACCATCATTGGTGTTCGGCGAATAGGTGCGGTTGAAGTCAGAACAGGTAAAGGAGGTGACATCGTTGGCCACCCCGAGCGAGACCGTTGATTGATAGAAGGCACCGAGCGCACCGCTGAGTTCGGACATGCGGTCGGCGTGCCCGGCGAGCTGGTCGGCGTGCGTGTCGTAGCCACCAATGGCGACAAAAAACAGCTGACGCTTTTGATTCAGACTGCCGCGGATGGCGATCATTTTCGACACCATTTCCAACTGCCGGCCAAGGTTGTGAGTGGGAAATTCGGGGTAGTCGGCGGGCAGGCTCAAGGTCTTGATCGAATCCGCAATGAGCGCGTTGTTTCGGCGTGCCATGGCCACCCGCTCGCGGTATTCCTCGGCAAACAGGTTGGACATGGATTCATCCATGATTTTGTCGAAGCCGCGGATCAGACGACCGTTGTTGGAATCGGCCGAGGCGTTGATCGGATTGCCGTAGTTTTGCAGGGCGATGGGGCCGTTCGAGGTGAGATGCAATTGGGTGGCGGCCAGTTCGTTGCCGACCATAAAATCGTTATGACCGGCGATGGAGACGGACATGCTGGTTTCGGCGCCGACGTTATTGTCGAACATCCGATCGGCGAGGCGCCCCCCCCACCCGCTGGTGAAGGGCTGGTCCGGGACCGAACTCTGCCAATGCCGTTGCTGGTCTCGATGGGAGAAGAGTTGCGGCGGGAGTTGCACCGTCCGATCGAAGTAGCCCTCCTGTTCGACCGGTTGCACCAAGGTGCCAACATTGCCGACCACCGCGCACTGCCCGCTTTCAAACAGACTGTACAAAGACGGGGAGGTCAAATGGCCGTCGTTTAAGTTGGGATGCATACCGTGAACGCGACCCAAGGTATCGGTGAAGCTGAACGGATTGATCAGGTTTTCCTCGATCGCCAAGGCGCCGCGATCGTCGTTGTACGGTGCGTACTGCGGACCCGTGGGAAGAATCGTGTTGTTTGCATCATTGCCACCATAAAGGAACACGCAGACCAGCGCTTTGTAATCGTTGGCGCCGACTTGGGCGCTGGCATTGTGCACCATGCGTAGCTGCGCGAGCATATTGGTCACCCCGACAAGTCCGAGGGCGGCGCAGCCGTTCTTTTTCAGGAAGGCACGGCGGGAGAGAAAGGAGGCATCAAGCTGCATGAGATTCGACTAACGCTGGGTGACAAAGAGAGGAGAGTTGGTGATGTAATGCACGGCGGCCTGCGCGCGACGGAAGGTGATCGCGGGCAAATCAGCAAGCAGGGTGGCGCGCATGGTGGGCGTCATGCGGCCGCCGAGAAGGCGGACATCGAGCAGGTCGATGAGATCTTCCACCTCGAGGCTGTCCAGTTCGGTGGTGAAGTACAGGTTTTCATCGGCGGCGTCGTAGTTTACAATGGTGCCTAAATTCAGACCGGCGGCGGCAGTCTGCCAGGCTTGGTTATTGAACCAGTTGATCTGATAGATCAGGCGGGAATCGGTCGCGATCTGAAACTCTGGCCCGACCAGTTGAGCCGCGGCGAGGCGGCCCTCGGGGACGAAGTCGGGCAGAAAGAAATTGAACACCGAGGGGGCGTATTGCGCCGTTTGGCCGAGGTTCACATCGCTCGTGCTCGACGCCAGCATGAGGCGGATGGCACCGGGTTCATACGCGGCCATCGAAAGGCCGTGGGCGGACAGCGGGGCGACCGGGATGTTGTTGGTAACGCCGAGCGCACGATAAACGGCAGCGAAGCGCACCACCGGCTCCTTCAGTTTACCGAAACCGGCGTCCTCGTAGAAGCTGGGCAAACGTGCCTCTTGGTCCAACAGAATCGCACGTACCACCGCGCCGAGATCGCCTCGAACGCCGGCACCATTGTCCTCGAAGGCTTGGGCCACGCGGTAGACGTACCCCGGACTCGGATTGCTCGTCACCAGTCGCTGGATGAGCAGGCGGCCGATGAACGCGGGCGTGTTTGCGTGGTTGAACAGAACGTCCAAGGCTTGGCTCAGGTCCTGGTCACCCGTCTGGTTTTCCGGCAGCACGTTGCCACCAACAATCGTCTTTTCCCCGACGTCGTGAAACGCATCGAACATGGCCATCGGCTCCGTCCAAGCGAGCTGGTTGGTCAGGCTACCACCAGTGTAATAGAAGTTAGGGTTGAGCTGATCGGCCCTATCGTAACGGCGACCATGGCTCATCCCGGTGAACACCTTGGCAAGTTCGGTGATGTCCTCGTTGTCGTAGGTCGGGATCAACTGTCCGTATTGATCAAGACGCAGCGTTCCGTCCGGATGCATTTGAAACAAACCGATCGAGAACAACTGCATAATCTCGCGGGCATAATTTTCATCGGGCTTGGTGCCAGCTTCTAGATCCTCTTTCTCGTTGCGCAGGTGGCTGAGATAGATGCCCATGACGGGATGACGGGACACGTCCCCGAGCAGGTCGCGGTAGTTACCGAACGCATGTCCAGCCAGCATGTCCCAGTAGTCGGCCGTCGCATACGTCCGGTTGACCAAGTTGGCCGAGCGATCCGAGATGACGAAGATCTCGCTCAGGGCAAAGGCCACCCGTTGGCGCAGCTGATCTTTACCGTGGATCGACGAGAGCCAGAAACTCGCGCGCAAGTTACGGCGGTGGTCGCCAAGCGCCTCGGCAAAGGTTTTCCCCGAACCAGCGGCATCGAAGTCGTTCGCCGCCTGAACAAATTCCGAAAAGGAGGAAAGCGGCGTTTGCGCCGAATCCATTTGTTGGTCGATCCAGGCGGTGAAGCCGAGCGTGGTCACATCCGTCATCGAGGTCGGACTCGGGCCGAACGAGGCTTGCTCGAGAAAACGGAACGCATCCACATCTGGAGGGTTCGGACCGCCCGCGACCTGCGGCAGATCGTCCGGCGCAACAAAATCAAACACCCCATCGGCCGGCACAAAGTTGCCGCGGATTTCCCCACCCGGATTTTCGCTGCTGTGGATGTTCGCGTACAGACGACCGTTCTGCAAATCGTCAAGATCCCGCTGCAAATCGGCATCCGCCACGATCATCCCGGGCATGTTCATATCCACCGGCGCAGCGAGAATCCAGCTGTGGTCGCTGAACTGACCGCCGGGTAATCCTGTCACCACCGGACCCGATACGCCGATCGCACCCCGGTGGATGTGGGACGCGCTTTGCGGCGTCGTCAGATTGTAGAACTGCGAACTTACCATCGCACTCCGCCGGTCCGCGGACAGCAACAAGGTGGCGTATCCCCAAGCATCGGTCGGGCCGTTTTCACGAACATAGCGGGTGGCGTAGAGCAGCGGTTGGGGGTCGACTTCATCTTCGATGACCGCCAGCCACTTGTCGTCGCCAAGGATCATGGTGTCGGGTCTGGGCATGAGGCGGATGTTGGCGACTTCGAGAGGCTCGAGACGTAGATCGGATACGGGGCTGACACGCAGTGAAGCCTCGGTTTGGCCCGGCGCGAAGGACACCATTGGCGCCGACAGTTTGAGATCGCTCGCGTCCACCCCTTCCAAGGCGACCGGGACGGTCACCGCGCCTGTTCCAGCCAAGCGTTCGACAATAAACAGTGTGGTTCCGCCAAGCTCTTCAATCATCGTCGTCGGATTCTTGGGCACCAAGCGCAAGATCTGTTGGGGCAGCTGGGTGGCGACATCCATGTCAGGCACGCCGAAGGTCGCTGGGTTGGCCATGTTGAGTCCGAGCTCGCGTTCCTCCCAGTCATTTACCCCGTCATCGTCGGAGTCGATGTCAGAGGTGGAAAGGTGCAGAAACAGCGTGGCTGCGTTCAAGGCCGCGGGCTGAGCCTCCTCGGCATGGCTGACCAGTTCGTCTCCTTTTGGCTGATAGAAATTCACGCCCAAGGGTTGCAGGGAGGTCTGCAACAGGGGCGTACCCTCACCGCGCAGGTATACGAGTTCCAAAGCGACCCGTTCCTGTTCGGTCAAGGTGACGAAGGCACCCGGCGAAGGCGCAGGGTTCAGACTGCTGGCATTGCGTTGAAGACCACTGGGGTCGGTGCCGTTAGGATTCAGGTAGAGTTCCGCCGCGCCGCGTGAGGCGACGAAAAAACGCGCGAAGCCGGTCGGGTTTTTACTGCGGAATTGGCATTTGATCCGAACCGCAGCCAACTCCATTTGCAGATTGTCCAGCGAGAGTTGGTTTAAGCCGACGACGACATGGGGCGGCTCAAGGGTGGTTCGGAGATCGGCTGGCGTGGACACGTCTGGAGGAAGGTTGGTCCAAATTTCCGCGTGGACGCCACCAACGACGCAGGAGTCCGGCGTGAGCAAGAAGTGCATCGGGCCGCCGCTGCCGAGAATCGGTCCCACGGTTTGTTGAAAACCGTTCGCCGCGTCCGGTTCGGAAATGTGAACGTGATAGGCTTTACCAGCAACCGAGTCCCAGCCCACGCGGTATTGCGTGGTCTGGCCCACCGATTGATCCTCGCGCTCCAAATCAAAATTGGACGCGGCCGAGTTCGGGTCGGTGCCGGTCACAGCTTCTTCCGCAGTGCTCAGTCCGTCGGCGTCATGGTCCATCCCCAGCGGGCTGGCAATCGGCTGGAAGCGCTCCTCCCAAAGATCGCTCAGTAGGTTACCATTTGAGTCAATCTGGCAAAATGACACGCCGGTTAAAAGGAGCAGGACAGAGATACAGTGAGGCAAGCAGTTGTTCATTTTCCTAACCCTCCGAATTTGTGCGAAGCCACCGTATTGTCAAATAGCAGAATGTAAAAACTCCATCATCCGCACTGGTCACGGTTAGAAAGAAGGTTGAACAACCTAAGACGATTCATATGAAAGAGACATGCAGAGAAGCGTAAAACAGATCGAACGTGGAGAGACAGCTTGAGCGAGTCCTCCGAACCGCCAGACGAAGTCCGCGAAGCGATGGGGGCCACCCCCGAACCATCCGTCGAACACCGTCGCGTGCTGATCTCGCTATTCGACCTGAGCGCGCGCCAGCGACGCACCATCGCCGCCGCGCTCACCCTGCTCGCCGCGGTCGCGCTCGGTTGGATCTGCATCAAACTCGGCGGCGGTGTCATCGGTTTTGTCGGCCGGTTCTCCAGCGTGTTTCTGCCGCTGGTCACCGCCTTCATCCTGTCGATGATGATCAAGCCCTACTTCGAGTGGCTACACCGGCAATCGGACAAAATTACGCCGGCGATCGCGGTCGGCATCGTCTATTTCACCTTTATCATCCCGCTCGCGATCCTGTTATTTTTCTTCGGTTCGTTTCTGTTCAAACAGACCACTGAACTGGTCACCGATTTTCCCGGCATCATGCAGCGGGCGCAGGCCAACGTGTCCGCCGTGATCGAGAACAACGACGATCTCAAAGCATTTTGGGAGAAACACAACCTGTCGAGCCGAGCCGAGGCCTTGGCCAAGGAGCGCGCCGAGGAAATCATGGGCGTCACCGGCGACTTCTTCCGCAAGGTGCTACGCGTCGGCAGTGGCGCATTTACCCGCGCAGCCGGCCTGCTCGGCTGGTTCGTGCTGCCGGTCTATCTCGGTTTCTTTTTAATGATGCGGCCAATCAACCGCTCCGAACGACACGAGTGGTTTTCCTTTCTCAAACACGAAACCCGCGAGGACATCATCTACCTGATCGACCAGTTTGTGGAGATCATCGTCAGCTTTTTCCGCGGCCAATTAGTCATCGCGCTGATCCAGGCGACCCTGTTCGGGGTCGGCTTCCAACTGATCGGACTCCGCTTCGGTTTTGTCATCGGCTTTGCCCTCGGCCTGCTGAACGTCATCCCCTATCTCGGCAGCATGGTCGGACTCGCCGTGGCGCTGCCGACCGCGTTCTTCCAAGGTGAAAACTGGCACGGCATGGAAGGCGGCCTGATGCTGGTGCTGCTGGTGCTGCTCGTGTTCATGGTGGTGCAATCGATCGAAGGCTACCTGCTCACACCGCGCATCATGGGCGACCGAACGGGGCTCCACCCGATGGCCATCATCGTCGCTATCTTCTTCTGGGGCACCGCCTTCGACGGCATCATTGGCATGATTCTCGCCATCCCCCTGACCGCGTTCTTGGTGGTGTTCTGGCGCCTGGCCAAACGCAAAGAGCTGCTGCAAGGCTGGTTCTGAGCATCTAATTTCAAATCTCAGATTTCAAATTTCAAAATGCACGAGGCCCCTTCCATCAATTTAAAAGCCATGGAAACCGATGACCCGGCGTTCGTGGATCTTGTTTCGCGCTTCGTCAGTCACGTTGCGGAGACCTCTGACGAAAATCGCACCGTGCGGGTGATCCACATCGACAATTGGTTCGGCCGACGTTGGCTTGGATTTAGTGGAAAGATCCTGGGCGCCGCGGGTGTCCGGAACAGGTTGGTGACACATGCTCTGATGCCAGCGCCGCCATTCAAGCCTTCCCGCATACAATCGATCCGGGCCTACTATCAATACCAAGGCGGCTTCGCCGTCCGTCCCGACTCCATCGAAGGACTGCATGCGGACAAGCCAGGAGATCACTTCTGGCACGTCACCAAACCAACCATCTTTTGTTGGTATTCGGGTAACACGGCGGCCAACACAAACGGCTCGCTGATGATCTACGATATCACCCGGCATGGATCTTCCGGATGGTATATCGGATTTGATCGGGCCGAATCCTGGCGGGTGACGACTCCGGTGAACATTTCCACCGCCGTTTGCGCCACGATCATGAAGGGCGAAGCTCAAGCAGATTTTTAAAAGATCAAATCTCAGATTTCAAATTTCAAAATCGCCACGGCGGCGCGTCCGCCATTTTAAATTTGAAATTCGAAATTATAAATCCATAGCCGCAGACCATGACGGAAAACAACAAGGCCCACGAAGGCACCATCGTTCCGGACGCGGTCATCCACCCAGGCTCCCGCGTCCTCGGCGCGGACTCGGTCATCGGTCCGGGCTGCGAAATCGGTCGCGAAGCGCCGGCCACGCTGATCAATTGCCAACTCGGAAGCGGCGTCAAATTTGGCGGCGGCTTCGCCGAGGGTTCGGTGTTTCTCGACGGCGCGAACGTGGCCTCGGGCGCGCACATCCGACCCGGCTGCCTGCTCGAGGAAGGCGCCAGCGTGGCGCATACGGTCGGACTAAAACAAACCATCCTGCTGCCCTTCGTCACCTGCGGCAGCCTGATCAATTTTTGCGACTGCCTGATGGCCGGCGGCACCGGACCGAATGACCATAGCGAAGTGGGTTCGTCCTTCGTTCATTTCAATTTCACCCCGCACGCCGACAAGGCGACGCCGTCGTTGTTCGGCGATGTGCCGTTCGGCGTTCGACTCGACCAACCGCCGGTGTTCCTCGGCGGACAAGGCGGCGCGGTCGGTCCGATTCGCGTGGCCTACGGCACCGTGCTGGCCGCCGGCAGCGTGCTGCGTCGCGACGTGCTCGACCCCGGCTGCTTGGTGGTCCCCGCCGCCCCGAAAGCCCGCGAAAAACCCTATCTGCCGACCCACTACCGCGACGTCCGTCGACGCATGCACGCCAACTTGGTGTACGTCGGCAACCTGCGCGCGCTGCGCTCCTGGTACGAAGAGGTTCGTTCGCAAGTCCTCACTCCGGAACTCCAAACCGGCGCGCTCCGCGTGATCGATCTGGTCCTCGCCGAACGCATCAAGTGGCTCGGCCGCATGGAAGCCAAACTCACGGCCTCACGTGACCATCTTGCCGCCAACGGCGGTTCGGCGACGGTGCTCGACGAACACGACGACTGGCTTGAAGTCTGGCCGCAAATCGAGTCCTTCCTCGGTGCCTCCGACTTCGGCGGACTGCCCGCTCCAGCGCTAAGCCCAAGCGGCCCCTATCTCGACTGGGTGCGTGAACTCAACGCCGACGCGCGCGACGACATTAGCGCTTGGCTGGGTTCGATCGTGGATGAAGTCACCGCGTTCTTTCCGGCACCGTAACGTCTAAGCAACCATTTTGAAATTTCTCAGGCCATCGAAGGCGCAACGAGCGAACACCGCACCCTCTATGACGAACCACGGAGTGGTGGCCCGAAAGTAGCCGCGGGTGGAGCGAGGTACGAGCGGAACCCGGGGTAACTGAGAGCCTCTTGAACCGACCGGCCTGCCCCTCCGCACGAACTCTTCGCTTCGTGTCCGGTCGGAACGGCCTCATGTCTCGGAGGGCATCCTGCTGCCTTTATTTATTCTTTGGCCGGACGCGGCAGGGAACGCCATTCAAAGGAAGACAGATGTTTGTTGTGACCGTCCCTCCGGGACTCCCTGTTCTTTCTCGCCATTCCGGGGGCTGCGCTCCCCCCCCACCCCCGGCTACTGTCTTCCGTCCCTCCGGGACTCAGCGACATGACCCATACATTTCTAAAAAACCAGAGCACTAGTCGGATATCACCGCTAACGCGGCTCGTGCCAAGTTCTCTCCCATTCGACTAAAGGAATTTGAAAAGTTTAACTCATTTAGTCACGAATCGACAAACCAAGGATCTAGAAGGCGAGGGACCTCCCGAGCCGAGGTTCATCAGAGTCCGCTCAGAGGCGAACCGCGCGGATCCGATAGTACCGCCGAACATCTGGCGCGAGAATCACCGATGGCTGGGCGATGTTCTGCAAATTGCCGTCGCCAACAATCGTTTGCAAATCTTCCCAGTTGGCCTGAACCAGATCGGTACAGGTTTCGATCACGTAGGTCGTATTGGCTTCTGTTTGGAACACCAGCGCATTGCCGTTCTGCCAGAGGGCCGAGTCAATTATCGGCGTCATCAACGGCGCTTCGGCCGCCTCCACCTCGAACGCTACCGACCGAGCCAAACTCGGCATGCCGTTGTCGCGAACCAGTAGTACCACGGTACAGGTTCCGGGTGTGAGTGGGGTCCAGGAAAACAAACCAGTCTGCGCGTTCAATGACATGCCGGGCTTCCAAGGACTGCCGAGTTCGTACCGCAACACACCAGCATCGGATGCATTTACCTGCACCGTCACCGCCGTCCCAACGAAGGTCGCTTGGTCGTCCACGGGGGCCACAACAGGAACGTCGTTCCCGTTTGGAGGTACCACGCTTACTATCACGATCGCCCGGTCGATCTCCCCTTGCGGATCGCTCACTCGCACTGGAATCTTGATCGTTCCGGCAAGCGAAGGCGTAAATTGAATCAGGCCAGTTGCCGGATCAATCATCGTCACACCGGCGGGTACCGGCGCTTCGAACGCGAACAGCAACGAACCGCAATCATCAGGATCTTCGATCGCGGGGAGAAAGGTGAAGAGTTGCCCGGCAACCGCGTTGACGGGAATGATGCGCTCACAATTTGGACCGGCAACTCCGCGCAAGGCCAAGTCGAACGAGATGTCCGAACTATCCGGATCGTCTTGGTGTACCTCAACCGCGATAGTGTTGATTCCCGCCACCAGCAGAGACGCATCGGCCGACAAAAGGTCGGTGCTGTTCTCCCCGCCATTTGCGGCAGGTGTGTTAAACATGATTTGGCCCGCCGGCATGTTTGGACGTCCGATTTCGAACCCGTTGAGATACACAATTGCGCCGTCATCGAACAGCAGTTCGAACTCGACCCGTTCGAAGTTTTGCGGATTGGCGATGCTAAACGTGCTGCGGAAATAGGTTGTGAGATGCTTGTTGTCGGGATCGCCGCCAAAGCTCACCACCGTGGTTTCGTCGCCGTCACCATAGCCGAACTGCGCGTTGCCGGTCGGCCAGGCAGCGTCGTCGAACCCGGGATTGCGCCAGGCCAGGCCTTGATTGGAGCCGTTGTCGAGATAACGCCAAGCGGTGCCGAATCCCTTCAACGGCGTCGGCGCCGGCAGGGTGCAGTCGCCCTCTTCCGCGTCGAGGAAGACCGGTGCTTGATTGGCGGCGGCTGGCACGATGAGGCCCGCGGAGACCTGCTGTCCCGGGGCTTGATCGCCGTAAAAAACGAGATCGAGGATTGTACCGTCGGCCGAAAACAGAACCAGTTCGCCGCCAGTCAATTCCGGACGAAGACCGATTGAAGCGAGCGGCAATTGAAGCCATGCGCCAGGTGCGATGACCGTGAACGGTGCAAGCGCGCCAGCATCGGGAATACGGCGGTTGTCGGACAGATAAACACCGCTCAAGTCGGCGGGCAAGCTGCCGGTGTTGACCAGTTCGACGCTGGCGTTGGGATCGTTCAGCAACCACGATGCGATGCGCAAACCGGAAGACCCGAGCGTAACCGCGAGATTATCACGGTTCGGCGAGGGAACCGCCACCGACCAGGTTTGGCGTTCGCCGACTCGGGCCAAACTCGAACCCGCCGCTTGCGGGCCGAAGCGGAGTGCATCCAGCGCCACGCCCCCCGCATCGCTCAACGTAATCTCAGAACCACCATGTGGCCAAGAAACGGCGAGTAGACCATCAGCCGGAATGACCGAACCCGCGGACAAGGTGAAGGTCTCCGCCCCGTTCGAAATCGTGTAGCCAGCGACACTCTGCGGCGTCGGCCCGGCGTTCAGCATTTCCACAAATCCGACACTGCGGCAGGCGTCGCCAGCGATGGAAATCTCGCTCAAGCGAACCAGCGGGGTCGAACTGACGGTCCATGTTTTCGACTCGCGGAGTTCGGGCTGAAGACGTCCGGATAAGTCCGCGCCACGCAAGGTGACCGTGTGTTCGCCATCCGGCAAATTATTGAGCGCGAGCTGCACCGTCCGAACCTTCACCGCCTGCCCGACCGCGGTCGGATCCTGAATCGAAATCGGACCGACCCAAGGACCGTCGTCCAGTCGATAAACGTAAGAGAAGATACCCGGACCGCCAACCGTCAGGTTCGCCGAACGCGACCGGGTCAACCACTCGGGCTCACCGGAGACTTGGACACCCCGCGGAACGCCTGCGCCCAGATCGAGTCCGAAGCGCCCGGCCCCGCTGCCCGGCGAACCGAGTTCGAGGGAGTAGTCATCCGAGCCCGGGTCGCGGTAAATCGCGGTGCCGACCGTGTAATCAAAGGCACGCCCAAACTGCCCGTCCGCGTTGGAAAAGGCGTTGGCGCTGTCGACCAAATCGCCGTCCACCTGCAGCACGCTGACCGTATTGTTGTCGTCTGGCCGACCGAAAATATCACTGGGAAAATTCTGCCAGACGTTGCCCGACAAGTACGCGCCGCGTCCGGAAAAGTAGTTTTTTTCTGGGTCGGCATCGACGAACAAGGTGATCGGCGAACTCTCCGTGTTCGGGTCCGGATCCACCCGCACAATCGTGTTGTGTTCGGCCCAAGCGAAGCAGTCGTTGACGTTGTTGATCAAGTGCTGAATCCCGACGAAGGTATTGCGCGTGAACTGGAACCGCTTGCTGCTGCCTTCGATCGACATGACATTGGAATTGCCACCGAAGCGGGCGCTCGGATTGCCGATATTAAACACCGTGTTGCCTTCGAACACATAGTCGCCCCGCCCGTCGACGATCTCGTCGTTGCTGCCGTAAAACACATTGTCGCGGATCTCGACGATCTTCCCCGGCAGCGCGCCGCCGGCCGTGTCGACCACGTCGCAATTGCCGTACACCCGACCAAACACATTGTCCTCGAGGATGAAGTAGTTGTTGAAACTGCCTCCACCTTCAAAGATTTCCTTGTCCGAACGCACCCGCTGCGGCGGCTCACCGAACAACGGCGCCACCTCGTTATGGCGGAACAAAATTTCGCAGTTCACCACTTCGAACAGATCCTCTTGGCGCGGACTGAAGGTGCAGTGTTCGACGATGAACACATCGTCGGCATCAATCGCCGGTTCGCCGTTGCGCGTCTCGCCGCCTTCTTCCGGCGGCGCGCCGACACCATTCCAATCCACGTAGTCGAGTCGCACGCCGCGCACCGCGTCCATCTGCGGTTGCTTGGTCGTCACGCCCGGCGTCGGGCCAACCCAGATGCGCTGCCATTGATTGCCGGTCATCAGGAGAATGCCGTCGATGTCGATAAACTTGAACTCGTCGAAGAACACGGTCGCGCCCGGTCCGATCCGAAGATTGCCGGTCACCAGATAGTCTTCGGTCACACGATACGGTCCAGCAGCGGCGGTCAGTGTCACGTCACCGTTGGCAGTCCCGGTCAAAATCGAAAAGGTCCCGGTATCGTAACGCAAGGTGGATTTCTGGTGGTCGACCACCCGGCCGTCGCGGTCGAGAAAATCGACCGACAAGACGTTCACGCCCGGGTTCAGTTCGAGGCGCGCGGTCGGTGTCGTCATCGCCCGCAACTCCGCCTTCAGCCAGATGTCCGAACTCGTGGCATCGAACTGATGCAACTCGACCGCAAGCACATTAAGGCCAGGACGAACCGCATCCGCCGCGATGCGCCGACGCACCTCTTTCTGTTCGAACCGGCCACTGACCGAAGCGACCGCGTAGGTGCTCCAATCGTGGTAGCCTTTGGGCATGTGTTCGCGCAGCACCGGCTCGCCGTTCAGATACACGACCGCACCGTCATCCGCCTCAAGAATCAGTTCGAGCGCCACCCAGTTCGACGGGTCGGCAACGTTAAAGGTCGTGCGGAAAAAGGTCGCCGGATATTTGTCGTTAGCGTTCGGACCGAACGAGACGGTCGTCGCCAAGCCAGCCTCGCCATAGCCGATCGGCGCCGGACCGCTTGGCCAATTATCGGTAAAATCTTCCGCCGGCCAATTGGCCGGCGGCTCGGTGCCGAGATCCCGGTAGGTCCACGTCGCGTTTGCGGGGACCACCGTGTTCCAGGTGGGCGTGTCGCTGCCCATCGTCCACGTTCCATCCGCCTGGTTCACAATCGCTGAGAAGCCGTTGACCCGAACCTGCGCCACCCCCGGCGAGACCGTTCCGCCAAAGGCCGGACTCGCCAAAGTGGTCGTCGGCAAGTCGTTCTGGGAGGGAAAAATAGTGGTGATCTGGTTGCCAAAGGTGCTGATGGCGAAAACCAGAGAATAGAGGAAGAAACCGTGGACGTTCAATCGATTCATAAAGTTGAGTACGCAAGAATGGCGTTATGTTCCGTTAAGAATGCGCCTCAATATTGGAAAGTGACGATTCGACAAGTGGCAAATACGTCAGGTTTTTCGGTTCGGGAGAACCCGAAAATTCAAGCATCAAGAATAATATGGCGTGGCGCCGGCTTCGTGATCGGTGATGTCGACAATCTCGCGCACCTGCGGACAAGCGCCGCGAATGGCTTTCTCGATGCCTTCTTTCAACGTGACTTGGCTCGCCGAACAACCTTGGCATCCACCACCCATTTCGAGGTACACGTCGCGGTCGACGACCCGGTCGAGCCGAACGAAACCGCCGTGCGAGGCGAGCGCGGGGTTGATTGAGTGTTCGAACAAATCCTTGATCAGCTCCTCCATCGAACCGCCCGTCGGCAGATCGCGCAGCGCTTGCATCACCGCCATCGACAGCACCGGCCGGTCCTGTTCGAACGCGGCCTTCAGGCGCGGTACCAGATCCTTGGCTAAAGTCGGCCAGGGCGTGTCGGTCTTTTTCACCACCGTGAGAACCGAGTCCGCCACCTTTACATGGTCGATCCCCTCGACGCTGAACACCGCGTCGATCAATGGCGAATCGAGCCCTTCTTCGGCATCGCGAAAAATCACCGACCAGCCTTCGAGCACAGGCCGATCGACGACAAACTCACAGGTGTTGTTCGACGGATCATAGCTGACGAAACGACCGCGGATTTTCACCGGTGCGTTTGACGCTGCGGGCGGTGTGTTCGGGGTTTTGGCGATGTCTGGGCTGGCTTGTTCTTCACTCATGTCTTCTCTTTCGACGTTCGAGACTCGAATTTCAATGCCTTCCGAAACATATATTTTCGCAGCATGCGGATAAAAAGGATGGTGTCGCGCAGTGGATGGATCTTGCTCTCTTCGTCGCCGTACACGGTTTGCGTCGGGATCGAATGGATCTGGTGACCCTGTTCGGCAATGCGCAGCAAGATCTCGGACTCGGCCGCAAAGCCGCCCGAACGCACATTCACTAGCGGCAACAGATCGGTCCGGTAGAGGCGGTATCCGTTCTGCGTGTCCGGCACGTTTTGATGCATGATCCGGCTGAGCAGGCGGCTCATGAACCGGTTGGTCCGCCGCCGAATCCAAGGCATCCCCTCGGGCCCAGTGGATTGATGCAGACGGTTGCCCAAAATCGCCGGCGCGCCGGTCGTCTCGTAGGCGGCGATGAAGTCCGCGATCTCCGCCGGCGGATGCTGCCCGTCCGCGTCCAAGGTGATCACCGCTTCGAAGCCATGTTCTCGCGCGTAGGCAAAGCCCGCTTCCAGCGCCCCACCCTTGCCGCGATTCGGCGACAAGGTGATGACATGCGCTCCCGCGTCGCGCGCCCGGGTGCTGGTCGCGTCCGACGAACCGTCGTCGACCACCACGACCGTCACCGGATGGGCGCAGGCCGCGCTCACCACGGTGCTGATCGCCCGCTCTTCGTTGAAGGCGGGAATGACCACGCAATACTTTCGCTGGTTCGGGGATTCCACGGGTTCAGCATACGAAGGGAAGGTCGAAGATGGAAGATGGAAGATGGCGGTCTTGGCCGGCGCGGATAAAATTCAAGTGAGCCCGATCAAGATATAGAAGATATAGCAACTCGCCCCGTTTTGCGATTAGGATGCCGCCATGAAACCAACATCCACCTCGTCCACCCCGATCACGACCAAGCGCCCGGCCGACGAACGCGGCAGCGCGGATCTTGGCTGGCTCAAGGCTCGGTTTACCTTCTCGTTCGGCAACTACCGTGATCCAAACCATACGGGCTTCCGTTCGCTCCGGGTGATGAACAACGACATCATCCAACCCGGTGGCGGCTTCCCGATGCACCCGCACTCGAACATGGAAATCTTCACCTACGTGATCGACGGACAGCTCGCCCACGCCGACAGCCTCGGCAACGGCGCCGTGCTCACCCCCGGCAACGTGCAATACATGAGCGCCGGCGCGGGCATCCGCCACTCTGAGTTCAACCCTTCAAAAACCGAACGCACTTACCTCTATCAAATCTGGATGGAGCCGCGCACGCCCGGCGGCGAACCCCGCTACATGGAAAAACCATTAGGTGAACTCGCCCAAGCCAACGACCTCACCCTGCTCTACGCCGGCGATGGCCGAGACGGTGCCACCGAGATCCGCCAAGATGCGGAGATTCACTTTGGCCAACTGAACGCCAACGCCGCCCCGATCACGGTGCCGGCCTCGGAGCAGCTCCCGCACGCCTGGCTTCAAGTGATCTCAGGTTCGCTTTCGGTTCTGGGCGAGACCCTTGGTCGCGCCGATGGCCTAGCGATCGAACAGGCCCCCGACGGGTTCGAGATCGCCGCCAGCGCAGACAGCCAGTTCCTACTGTTCCGGCTCGCCTAAGCGCCCGACCCTCACTGCCGACCCAGCTCAAGACTAGGCCCCAAACTTACTCCGGCAAGACTTCAAGCGCTTGCAAAATCGCCACGGCCATTTCGCCTTCGTCACTAAAATCCCGGTGCCATTGCGGCAACCGTTTATAGCGCTGATGTAATTCTGCCGCCTTCTTTTTGACCGCGGCAGAGGCCCGGTATTGGTCGATCGATACAAAGCCCTGGCCGCCGACAAAGACAACCTTGAGGGCCGACTGGAATTGAATCACCGCGAAGGCGTGGAGATCCTCAACGGTTTTCAGGTTGGTCATATACGCCTTGCCGTCGAGCCGCACAAAGTCGGCCATGGTCAAATCATCAAAGCGCAAACCAAAGCGTCGAACTTCAGCGAATCGCGTGTCCTTTTGCACCCAATCAATCTCCGGTTCCAGCGTCGCATACGTGGCAATACCAAGCACCTTGGCGCCCAGCTTGTAACTGATGATCGGACTGCCGGAGTTGCCGCTGATGAAATCCGCATCGACCTCGATTTTCTTTGGGCCGACGCCATTGACTTTGCCGCGCAAGCTGGTGACCACCCCGCCGCCGGCGCTATTCCCCATGACGATGATGTCGTCATTGGAATCGACCGATTTCTTCCAGTCGTGGGCTTTGAGGAAGGTGAATTTGCCGGGTTCTTTCAACTCATAAAACATGATGTCTCGGTCTTTGCAGATCCAAACAGAAGCGGGCTCGACGGGCCCATCGTATACCGTCTGTAATTTTGCGGTACGATTTCCGCAGAAGACATGCGCGTTGGACAGCACGACCTTCTTGCCGAGATACTCGCACAGAAAACCAGTGCCCCGACCTTTGTCGCCCTCGATGATCACTATACTTTTGGTAATCACCTGATCGACATCGCTGAACTTTAGACTTTTTTCCGCGTCCAATTTCATGCGGGCATACTCACGAGCTCCCGCTTGAGAGAAGTTGGCTGTGGCCTTTCTCACCGCGTCGATCTCGGCCTTCTTGAGTGACTCTTGATGCGCCACGGAACCTGCTTCAGAACTGTAGGCTTTCAAAAGTGCAAGACATTGCTTGGCCGAACTGACTGATAGATCATAAGCGTCTTTTTTCGAACTGAGCCTTCCTTTGGCTCCGCAGCCGACACAGGCTTTAGGTACACCACCGGCACCATTACAGCCCCCACATTTGCCCGACCCTTGACATTTCGGGCAGTTGACAACTCTGGAGGATCGTCCAATTCCCTGAAAACGAATTTTCCCTCCAATACATCCTTTGCTTTTACATTCACCATCACCATATCTTTGCGTGGGTGAGCTCCGACCGGCACTCCCGAAAAAATCATCATTTGGCGTCGGTCTTGAACCTCCAAACGGGTCACGACCTCCTCCAAACGGGGTGGCACCGCCACCTCCGAAAGGGTCTATTGGCCTAGCAAGACCACTACGGCCCGCCTGCGAACAGACGCCACAGGCCTGAAGATGACTTCCCTTCCCGCCACAAGTTCCACAAATTTTGAGGAATTGGTTTTCAAATAAATCGGCATTGGGCAGAGATGCTCGGATATTTTTGTAACGAACTTTATCTCCAAGAAATATTAGCCCACTAGCACAACTGCTGACAAGGGCCACTCGAATTTCAATGGTCGGGGCGCTTTCCTTTAGACCATAAGCTCGATTAAGGGAGTCCAGTGACACGCGTCCAGCAGCGATAAAGCCCAAAGCCTCCTTCAAATCTCCGGTTTTCGCCGTAGACGCACTATCCTGAGCATAACCGTGCGTAACGAAAAATACGATAAAAATAAAAAGGATCCTCATTGTATTACACCATCTTGAACATTCCGTTGTGAATGAATTACATTCAGCAATCGCTTTCGAATCACCAGTATATTTCGATAAATTCTCCGAAGAAAGTAGGGAGCAGGACTCCGCCGGTGCTCAACCAACTGTCCGAACCTCGTCGCAGCTCGCGTTTGATTGCTTCGAGCACATCGTTTGACAAAACGGGCCTTGGATTCCTAAGACCGTTCTTTCATCTCTCGCAAGTTCATCGATAGCGCTTTCGATACTGCAACGGGGTCATCGCAATATGCCGTTTGAACAAACGCGTGAACGAACTCTGATCGTAGAAGCCGCAACGCAGTGCCACGTCGCCGATATTGTGGTCGGTTTCGCGCAGCAAATCGCAGGCGGCATGCACGCGCCGTCGCATCAGAAACTGTTGCGGCGTGGTGCGCATCAGCGCTTTGAACTTCCGTTCAAACTGGCGCAGGGACAAGCCGGACATTTCGGCAAGTTCGGGCATGGTCACCTCTTCGGCAAAGTGCTCGCGTAAGTGGGCCAAGGCCGGCGCGATGTTTTTCAATCGCGGCTGGATCCCGGGCGTGGTGTTGTACGACTGGATCATGCCCATGACTCCGATCACCTTTCCGCTCCGGGAACGAACCGGCAGCTTGTTCGTCATGAACCAGCTCGGCACCCCGGTGGCGTCGGGATAGATCTCGAGAATGTCCAGCATCGCTTCACCGGACGCGACCACCTTTACATCGTCCGCGCGAAATTTCTGCGCCATGCTGTCGGGCAGAAAATCAAAATCCGTGCGGCCCCAGAGCTCGCTTTCGTCCGCGAGGTCATAGCGATCGAGCAACGCACGGTTGCCGACCCATAGCCGTCCGTCCGTGTCTTTAACGAAGAACAGCACTTCCTCCAGTTGGTTGAACAGCAAATGGAAATGCGAACTCGGATCCACCGAGTCGACAAAGCCCAAGCGTTCTTTTCGTCGATCGATTATTTTCATGGTCTACCTGTAATATATTCCGCCAAAATGGCGAACTTATACAAAATTCATTCCACCTTCCACAAGACGTCCGCGCAAAATATGCTACCTTAAGGCCACGTATGAAACGACACCTCGCATTCTTCGAACGTCTCCCTCTCTTCCTGCTCGCGCTTGCGCTTCTAGCCACGCCGCAAACCCACGCCGAGGAAATCGACGCGGCATGGTACACCAAGCACGTTCTACCGATTCTCGAGGACAACTGCATCCGGTGCCATGGCCCCGAAAAGCATAAGAGCGAGTTCCGGCTCGACTACCGCAACCGCCTTGTCGAAGGCGGCGAACTCGGCCCCGGCATCAACGAATCCGATCTGGCCAAAAGCGCACTGCTGCTCGCGATCAGCTACAAGGACGATCAAAACGAGATGCCGCCCAAAGGCAAACTGCCGCAAGCGCAGATCGACATCCTCAACAAATGGGTGATCGCCAAAGCGCCGATGCCCACCGACAAACTTGAACTCCAAGAAGAAGAGAGCGACGAACCAGAACCACACGTGGTCAACGACGAACGCAAAAACTACTGGGCCTACCGCCCGGTCGAAAATCCAACCCCGCCCGCCAGCAGCAACCCCGCGTGGAACACCACCGCCATCGACCAGTTTATCCACGCCAAAGTCACCGCCGCCGGACTCAAACCCAACGCTCCCGCCGAACGCGCCAAACTCATCCGCCGCGCCAGCTACGACCTCACCGGACTGCCGCCGCGCTTCGAGGAGGTGACCGCGTTCGTGAACGATCCCGCGTCCGATGCCGAGGCCTTCGCGACCGTGGTCGACAACCTGCTTGCGCGTCCGCAGTACGGCGAGAAGTGGGGACGCCACTGGCTCGACGTGGTCCGCTACGCCGAGTCCAACGGCTACGAACGCGACTCCTACAAACCCGAAGTCTGGCGTTACCGCGACTGGGTGATCAAGGCGTTCAACGACGACCTGCCCTACACCGATTTCATCCGTCATCAGCTGGCCGGCGACGAAGTCGCACCCGGCGATCCGGACGCGCTGATCGCCACCGGCTACTACCGACTCGGACTCTGGGACGACGAACCAGCCGACCGCTTGCTACAAAAATACGACATCCTCGACGGCGTCGCCGACACCACCGCGCGCGCCTTCCTCGGCATGTCGATGGGCTGCGCCCGCTGCCACGACCACAAGATCGACCCGATTCCGCACGTCGACTATTATAGCTGGCTCGCGTTCTTCCACAACGTGCGCGACATGCAAAACAAAGGCGGCGACATGATCGAGGTGAGCCAGGACCCCGTCGCCCTCGAACGCGCCCGCGCCGAACGCCAGCAACAAGAAAGCGAACTCACCGAGAAAATTCGCGCGTTCGAATCCGAAGTAAAAGTCGCGATCGACAACGAGAATGCCGAGAAAGCCGGCCAAGTTGAACAGTCTGACATCATCGACCTGAAGTATCGCTTCTTCCGCGATACCTACGAAAAACTGCCCGACTTCGATGGACTCCGGCACGAGAACGAGGGCAAGCTCAGCGCTGGTTTTATCGACCTCTCCCCCGCCACCCGCGACGACGCCATCGGCTTCGTGTTCGAAGGCCAGTTGGTCGTCCCGCGCGACGGAAACTATAAGTTCAACCTCGATTCCGCCGACGGTTCCCGTCTGTCAATCAACGGCAAGTCCGTGATTGAATACGACGGCATTCATCCCGCCGGCGCGCCAAAGCAGGGTTCGGTAAAACTCAAAAAGGGCAACGTGCCGATCCGGGTCGACTACTTCAACAAAACCAGCGCCAACGTGCTCAACCTCAGTTGGAGCGGACCCGGCGTTCCGATCCGTTCGCTCAGCCGCGGCAGTGAGACGATGATCAAAGACGGCCGCTCGGGCGGCGACGACTGGCGCTACACCACTAAAGCCCCGCCCGGCAATTGGCTGCTCAACGATTTCGACGATAAAAAGTGGGCGGTCGGCAAAAGCGGCTTTGGCCGCGACGGCACGCCCACCATCAAGGTGAATACCAACTGGGACACCAACGAGATTTGGATGCGCAAAGAATTCAACATGGCCGCCATGCCCTTCGCGATGAACTTGTCGGTGTTTTACGACGAAGACATCGAGATCTACATCAACGGTGAAAAGATGTTCGAAGCGAAAGGCTACGTAAACAAATACATCGACGGTCCACTCAAGGGGCCATGGAAAAAGATTCTCAAGCCCGGACGCAATATCATGGCGGTGCACTGCATCCAAACCGGTGGTGGCCAAGGCGTCGACGTCGGACTCGGCACCGGCAAACGCGCCGCGCCGGGAGCGCGTCCGAAGTCCGTCGAGGAACTCGCGCGCAGCGAAGGCGGACGGATTCTAGGCAAGCGAAATAAAGCGTACATCGATCTCAAAAAACAACGAGACCAGCTGCGCCGCAAACCAGTCACCGCGCCCGGCACCTTCAAGGTGTTCGGCGTGAAAGAAAACGGCACCAAGCCACCGCAGACCTTTGTGCTCCGGCGCGGTTCGCCCCATGCCAAAGGGGAGCAAGTGCAACCGCGCTTCCCGAGCATTCTCACCGACACCCCCGTGCCCGAAGCCAAGCCGGTCAACAACAGCAGCGGCATGCGCACCATCGTCGCCGACTACATCGCGAGTACTGACAATCAACTCACTGCCCGCGTCATGGTGAACCGCGTCTGGCAACACCACTTCGGACGCGGCATCGTCGCCACCAGTTCGGACTTCGGCAACATCGGTTCGAAGCCCACCCACCCCGAACTGCTCGACTGGCTCGCCCACCACTTCATGCACGAACTCGACTGGTCGATCAAAGATCTGCACCGCGTGATCATGAACAGCGCCGCCTACCGCATGGCCTCCACCGGCAACGAACAAGCGCTCGCCGCCGACCCGCAGAACAAGGCCTTCTGGCGAATGAATATGCGCCGTCTCACCGCCGAGGAAATCCGCGACTCGATCATCAACGCCACCGGCCAACTCAACCTCAAAGCCGGCGGGCCGAGTTTCTTCTCCGAGATTCCCGAGATGATTCTCGCCACCGCCAGCACCGGCAAAGGCAAGTGGGGCAACTCGCCCGAAACCGAACGCAACCGCCGCGCCGTCTACAACACCATCCGTCGTTCGCTACTCGATCCGATGCTGGCCTCGTTCGACCTGGCCGACACCGACAACCCCTGCCCGGTTCGCTTTGCCACCACCGTCCCGACCCAGTCGCTGACCCTGCTCAACAGCAAGTTCAGCAACGACAAGGCGGCTCAGTTCGCCGAACGCCTGCGCAAAGCCAGCACCAAACCGCGCGAACAAATCATCCTCGCCACCCGCACCGCCCTCAACCGCGACCCGACCGAGTTCGAAATTAAAGACTTCACCGAGATGCTCGCGGACATGAAAACCCTCCCCGACATCGACGATAAAAAAGCGCTCGACCGGCTTTGCCTGTTGTTCCTCAACCTGAACGAGTTCCTGTTCGTCGACTGAGTCACCCTCTATCATTTGCAACCGTCATCAATTTTGCTAAGTTCGAATATGACCAAAGAAGCTATTTTAGAAAAAGCCCTGACACTGGAACCAGTAGAGAGACACGATCTCGTCCAGCAACTCCTTCGCAGTCTTGACGAACCGATGGACCCTGACATCGAAAAAGCTTGGCGCGTGGAAGTCGAACGAAGATTCGCGGCTGTTGATCGTGGCGAGGAAAAACTCATCCCATTGGAAGAGGTCCTGGAAAAATACCGTTCGAATAAGCCGGCTGAACGGCCAAAGACATGAAGCCCATACGTCTCACAGAATCGGCGGAACAAGATTTAGATGATGCATTCAATTACCTGCACTCCCAACAGCCTCAACTCGGAGTCGAGTTCATTGAAGAATTTTGCAAGGCGACGGCACGGATCTCCCGCTTCCCTAAATCCAGTGCAAGATTTTCAGATGAATCGCGTAAATGCATTATGGACAAGTTTTCCTACAGTATTCTCTACCGTGAAAAAGAGGATGCCATTGAGATTGGTGCGATCAGCCATCACAGCCGAAATCCCGAATGGCTGAAAAAACGCGATCACTTATAATCTTCCCATCGCCTCAACCTCAACGAGTTCCTGCTGCAGACTATACATGACCCAACACGCCATCATCGAACACGCGCTCTCCCTCCCTGCAGATGAGCGCGAGGAAGTCCTCAACGCAATTCTCCTGAGTCTCTCAGTGGAGGTAGATCCGGAAATTGAAAAAGCCATCGCGGAGGAAATGGAACGCCGGATCGACGCGGTCGAAAACGGAGAGATGGAAACGATGTCAGAAAAAGAATTCTTCGCGTATTTCGAAACCAAGCAAGATTGTTCATCCTCATGAAAAATCCCATCAACACCTTCTGCGGCCAAACCCGGCGCCGCGAATTCCTCCATCAAGTCGGCGGCGGTTTCGCCTCGCTCGCCATGACCGGACTGCTCGCCAACGACGGATTTCTCGGCTCGCAAGCGGTCGCAGCCGACGGCGTCACACCCTTCGCCAACCCGCTCGCGCCCAAACCACCCATGGTCAACGGCAAAGCCAAATCGGTCATCTTCTTGTTCATGTACGGCGGCCCCAGCCACATGGACACCTTCGATCTCAAAGACGAACTCTACAAATACGACGGCCAAACCATCGAGGTGAAAACCTTCGGGCGCGGCGGAAAAAAGAACCAAGGACGCATCGTCGGTCCGCCGTGGAAGCGCGAAGCCTGGAAGCAATACGGCGAGTGCGGCCAATGGGTGAACTCCGATCTGTTCCCGCACCTCGGCGAATGCGTCGACGACATGACCTTCCTCCATTCGATGACCGCCGACTCGCCGATCCATGGTTCGGCGATGTTGATGATGAACAGCGGCCGCTTTGTCTCCGGCTCGCCCTCGATGGGTTCATGGGTAAACTACGGACTCGGTTCGACCAATGACAACTTGCCCGGCTACGTCGTCATGCTCGACAAAACCGGAGGACCGATCTCCGGTGCCAAAAACTGGTCCTCCGGCTACATGCCCGCGAGCTACCAAGGTGTCGTGTTTCGTTCGAAGGGCGAACCCATTCTCGATCTCGCCAACGCCAAAGGCATGAACCGAACCGAGCAACGCAAGCTGCTCGACCACCTCGCCCATTTCAACGGCCAGCACCTCAGCGACCGCATCGACAACACCGACCTGTCCGCACGCATCGCCTCATACGAACTCGCCTACAAAATGCAGTCCACCGCCCCCGACGCGGTCGACATCGCCAGCGAGCCCGAACACATCAAAGAACTCTACGGCATCGACGGCACCCGCACCGAAGACTTCGGCCGCAAATGCCTGATGGCCCGCCGCCTCGTCGAACGCGGCGTGCGCTTCATCCAAGTCTACTCCGGCGGCAACCACAACGACAACAACTGGGACGCCCACGGCGACCTGAAGAAAAACCACGACAAGCACGCCGGCGACACGGACAAGCCGATTGCCGGCCTGCTCAAAGACCTGAAGCAGCGCGGCCTGCTCGACGAAACCCTGATCATCTGGGGCGGCGAGTTCGGCCGCCAGCCCACCGCCGAATACGCCAAAGGGACAGGACGCGACCACAACAGCTACGGCTTCACCATGTGGATGGCCGGCGGCGGCATCAAAGGCGGCACCTCCATCGGCAAAACCGACAGCCTCGGCGCGCGCGCCGTGCAAGACCGCCTGCACGTTTCGAACCTTCACGCCACCGTCCTGCAACAACTCGGCTTCGACCCCAACGCCCTCTCCTACTTCTACGCCGGACTCGATCAAAGACTGGTCGGGGTTGAAGGCGCCGAACCGATTCCGGGGATTGTCGCTTAGGGAAGTGAAGGACCCATCGATAATGCCGGCGACAATTGGCTGCCGAAGAGACCACCTCGAACTTGGCACAGAGGTCCCAAAACTCACCAAGTGCCACGGCTGCGCTCCCTCCATGCCTGCGGTCCTTTCGCGATGAAGCACTAATTTATTTAAAAGGCTCGTGAGGAGTTCAAGCAAATCAACATAGAGACTGGACTGACTTTGACTTAGGGCACAGTTTCAAATCTCCTATCTTTTTCTGCAGCTCGCTCCCTTTTAAAGAGATACCTAGTGAAGGACATACCAAGGATTCCAATCTGAATTGAGAGTGGCCAGATTGCTCTTCAAAGACCGTACAATTGAAATCGTGCCCACTGGGAACTGCACCTTCTGACCGGACGTCAGCGCCAGGCTCTTCTGATTCTTCAATTTCTTTACCTGCAGCATCTCTTTCGCCAAACAATACTTTAGTCCGGTCATGATGCCCTAGTGAAGACTCACTGTGGAAGATTTTCTGCAATAGCCACGGAATATCTACTTTATTGAGCAAGGGCCGCTTGCCTTTCCCTGCAACTAAAAAAGGACAGTCCTCCATCGAAACATCCTTGGACGCTATATATGGGTAACATTCCCCCGAATCGTTTAAGTGAAATTGACCAGCTTTAAACCCCTCTATGCGATACTGTATTTGACTACCCACTTTACCCCGCTCAATAAAGAGCTTACCTTTTATTTCGTACTTATAATTTAACATGTTATTATCTTTACTCATATTACTCATTTTTCTTGCTTTATGTGCGATTTCGCGTTGTGCCATCGCAGTAAATAAACGATTCTCCGGGCGTTTTTATTCAAATAAATCTACTTTTTTTTGGAAAGAAACCTAGACGTAAAGCAGGATCGCCCCCAGCGACAAAAACACAGAAGGGTTTTCCGGCACTATTGCCCGCCCCCTCCAACAGCAACGAAGCCGATGACCACATATTTCGGAATGCAAGCGGCATGAAAGTACCCACAATAGCAATGAGGCTTCGGAGTATCCACAAAACGGTAATCCACGACAAATCAAGTGAAAGGACACGGAACCCTATTTCGCTCGTAAAGTAGGCCCAATCGCGCTTGGTAATCACGCCATGAAACACCTTGAAGCCTACGCCGACCTGCTGCTGCAAGCAGGCATCAACTTGCAACCCGGACAAGAGATCAGCCTCGGCAGCGAACCAGTTCACTGGGACTTCATCAACCTGCTCGCCAAACGCGCCTACCAACTCGGTGCCAAGAACGTCGCCTGCAACATCATCCATCCCGGCTTCGGCAAAGCGCGCGTCGACCACAGCCACGAGGAGCATCTCGACTATGTGCCGGACTACGCCGTCACCCGGCTCGAGCACTTTGCCGCCACTGGCGCCGCGTCGTTATATGTTGGCGGCAGCGAGCACCCGCAGTTGATGAAAGACATCGATCAGAAACGCAACGGGGTTATTCAAAAGTCGCGCCGGCTTGCGTTCAAGAACTACCGCGAGGCGACCAGTTCGTCGCGCATCCCTTGGTGCTTCTGCGAACTGCCCACGCCGGCCTGGGCCGAACAAGTGCTTGGCGAACCCGACGTCGAAGCCCTCTGGGATATTCTCGTACCCATCCTTCGGCTCGACACGCCCGACCCGATCGCCACCTGGCGCGAACTCGCCGACACCCTCGGCAAACGCGCCGCCGCCTTGGACGCGATGAAGGTAGTGAAGCTACATTTCGAAGCGCCCGGCACCGATCTTGAAGTGCACATCCCCGAACCCTGCCGCTGGCTCGGCGGCTCCGCCCAACTACCGGACGGCACCGTGTTCATGCCCAACCTTCCGACCGAAGAAATTTTCACCAGTCCGGACTTCCGCAAGACCTCCGGACGCGCCCAAGTCACCCGGCCGGTCGAGGTGCTCGGCAGCGAGGTACACGGGGCCTGGTTCGAGTTCGCGGATGGCGAAGTGGTTGATTACGGAGCCGAGTCCGGCAAGGAGCGGCTCGACACGTTCTTCGAACTCGACGAGAAAGCACGCCGACTCGGCGAGGTCGCTCTGGTCGATTCCGGTTCGCCCATTTTCCAAAGCGGGCGCATTTTCCACTCCATCCTCTACGATGAAAACGCGGCTTGCCACATTGCCTTGGGTTCGAGTTATGCCGACACCTACGAGGGCGGCCCCGACCTGTCCGAAGAGGAACGCTTCGCGGTCGGCTTAAACCAATCATTGCTGCACACCGACTTCATGATCGGCTGCGACGGCCTGCGTGTTACCGGCACCGACACCGGCGGGGCCGAGGTCCCGATCATGGAAGATGGCACGTTCGCGATTTGATTAGCCTTCGGCTTTTCTGAAGATGGAAGGTGGAAGATAAATGATCGCGGACCAGCGAAATCCATAAGCATCTCAAATCTAACCTTTCAAATTTCAAAACCCGCTCTTCCGCGCTGACCGACCTCCTTTGCACGTTGAAAACCCCGCTCACCTACGCTGATCGAGCCCTTCTGGAATTTGAAATTGAACCATTTGAAATTTCAACGCGCGCTCATGCAGTTGATTCCCACCTTTGAAATTTGAGATCTGAAATTTGAAATCCCTAAACTTTCTCTGGTCGGCGAACCAAAACCCGTTCCACAATCTCGCGATTGAAGACGCGCTTCTGGATGCGTCCGAGCCGGTTCTGTTCCTCTACGTCAACCGTCCCTGCGTGGTCATCGGCAAACACCAAAACCCGTGGCGCGAATGTGATCTCGAGGCGATGCAAGCCGACGATGTCCCGCTGGTGCGACGCGTGTCCGGCGGCGGCGCGGTGTACAACGACGAACACAATCTCAACATCGCCGTGTTGAGCGAGCGTGACAGCTACAAGCGCAATGACGTGGCTGGTTTGTTCATCGATGTCTTGGCCGAGTTCGGGGTGAACGCGGCCGCTGAAGGGTCCAGCAGTCTGATCGCCGACGGACGGAAAATCTCGGGTCAGGCGTTCTGCTACCGGCGCGACATGATACTCCACCACGGCACCCTGCTGCTCGACACCGATCTCGAACGCATGGACCGCTACCTGCGCCGCTCGGCCGGGTTCGAGACCCACGCGGTCGAAAGCGTCCCCGCAAGCGTCGCAAATCTTGGCCTGCCCATTCCAGAACTTGTGGCCGCGTTTAAAAGACGTTGCGAAGGTGAAATCCAATTGCCGGCGATTGACCAAAGCCCGTTCGAACACTGGGACTGGACTCATGGGAAAACGCCGCGTTTTAAACATGGCGAAGAAGAGATTGTTCACGGACGCGTGACTGTGTCTCCCGACTCCGAACGGATCGGAGAGCCGTTTACGACCTAGCGAACTCTTCGGGGGGGCGACGTGTTGCGTCGAAACGAAGATCTCGTGTTGTTCGGTTAAAATAGCACTCGCGCATCCCTCGGATTAAAAATCCAAGCCACCGACACGGTTTGAAAAACCATGCTACATGCGGCGGTCGCCTGCGTTGTCTGCAAACCAACTTCGATCTTCAAACGTCCCCAAAACGCTACAGACGCCCTTCCACCAACGCGTCCACCACGGACGGATCCGCCAGCGTGCTGGTATCGCCGAGTTCCAACTCGCCAGCGGCGATCTTGCGCAGAATCCGGCGCATGATTTTCCCCGAACGCGTTTTCGGCAGGGCCGGGGTAAAGTGGATCTTGTCGGGCTTGCCGATCGGACCGATGTCGGCGCGGACTTTCGCGACCAGCGCCTTTTGCAGTTCGTCGGTCGCTTCGAGACCGGCTTTTAGCGTGACGAAACAATAGACGCCCTGCCCTTTGATCTCGTGCGGATAGCCAACGACTGCCGCTTCGGCGACGTCGTCGTAGCCGACCAAGGAACTTTCAAATTCGGCCGTGGCGAAACGGTGACCGCTGACATTGATCACGTCGTCCATCCGGCCGAGCAGCCAGATGTAGCCGTCTTCGTCCTGACGCGCGCCGTCACCGGAAAAGTACAGGCCATCGAACATGTGGTAGTAGGCCGACTTCACGCGGGCGTTGACCGCGTCGCCGTAGACCCCGCGGATCATGCCGGGCCAGGGCTGAACGACGCACAGGCTGCCACCTTCGTTGGTGTCGACTTCGCTGCCGTCGGCACGCAGAATCGCGGTTTTCACGCCGAGGAACGGCACGCCGGCGCAGCCGGGTTTGGTCGCGTGCGCGCCGGGGGCGGTCATGATCATGTGGCCGCCGGTTTCGGTCTGCCACCACGTATCGGTGATCGGGCAGTTTCCTTTGCCGATGACGTCGTGGTACCACATCCAGGCTTCGGGATTGATCGGTTCGCCGACCGAACCAAGCAGACGCAAGCTGCTGAGATCATGCTTGTTCACCCAGTCGTCACCGAGGCGCATCAGCGCGCGCAACGCCGTCGGAGCAGTGTAGAAAATCGTTACCTTGTGGTCGTCAACCATGCGCCAAAAGCGGTCAGGTTCGGGATAAGTCGGCACGCCTTCGAACAGTACGCACTGTGCGCCATTACTCAGCGGGCCGTAGCAGAGGTAGGAGTGGCCGGTGATCCAGCCGACGTCGGCGGTACACCAGAAGACGTCGTCCTCGCGCACGTCGAAGATGTATTTCATCGTCATGTGCGTGTAGAGTAAATAGCCGGCGGTGGTGTGCAGGACGCCCTTAGGCTTACCGGTGCTGCCACTGGTGTAGAGCAGGAACAGTGGGTCTTCGGCATCCATCGCTTCGGGCTCGCACTCGGCGGACGCGTTGGCGGTTTCGTCCTGCCAGTAGACATCGCGTCCGTCTTGCATGTTCACGGTCTCGCCCGAACGACGCAGCACGATCAACTTCCTCACTGACGGACACTTCGTGGCGGCCTCGTCGGCCTTCGGTTTGAGCACACTGTTTTTACCGCGGTGGTTATAGCCGTCGGCGGTAATAATGATTTCGCTGGCGCTGTCATTCACGCGGCCGGCGAGGTTGTCGGCGGAGAACGCGGAGAACACCACCGAGTGGATCGCGCCGATACGGGCGCAGGCCTGCATGGCGACGACGGCCTCGGGGACCATCGGCATGTAAATCGTAACGACCGTGCCTTTCTTCGCGCCTTGCGCCTTGAGCACGTTGGCGAACTTGCAGACGTCGTCTTTGAGTTCGGCGTAGGTCACGTGACGGGTTTCGTCGCCGGCGTCGTCTTCCCAGATCAGCGCCACGCGTTCGCCCTTGCCGGCGGCGACGTGGCGGTCGATGCAATTGACGCTGACGTTGAGTTTACCGCCTTTAAACCACTCGGTGTACGGACCCTCCTTGGTGCCGATATTCGACCAGTCCCATTCGAGAACGCTGTCCCACTTTTGCATCCATTCCAGTTCGGACTCGGCGTACTCGCCCCAGAACGCTTCCGGTTCGTCGATCGAGCGCTGGTACATCGCTTGATACGCTTCGGGAGTTTTGATGCGGGCATTGCCGACGAACGCGTCGGAGGGCGGGAAGCGACGGTCTTCCTGCATGCTGGATTCGATTTTTTCAGTCATAAGTGGGCCTTTGAGATTTCGGCTTCCAATAAAGAAAACCGAGGCCCACTCGTCGAGTGAAGAATGGTCTACTCAATCACGCGGATTGACCGCCCCGACTCTACGCTGAAGTACACGCCGAAGGTTCCATCAAGTTCGATCAACTCGCCCAAAATCCGCACCGGCGCATCCGCTTCGGTCACATCAAGCACTTCGGGCGGACGGGGAAAATCGGTGAGCATCCAGCTGTCGGTGCCCTCGCCGGTGGTGAATTCCCCGGGCCCCTGCGCCGTGACGACAACGCCCCCAACCGGTGCGCCGCGACGAACCCGGACGAGTTCGGAGCCGGTGTCATAGTCGACCAGTAGCTCGACGGTTTCGGGTACGTCTACGACCGGAAAGGTATAGCCGCTCGACGTTTGTTCGGCGCCGAGTTCACGCCCGCCCGCACGCAAACGGAAGCCAATCACATCGGTTTCGTTCCACGGCGTGAAGTCGAATGTTTGCGCGCCGAACGATCCCGAACGGATCACCGGCGGCAGCTCGAATTCGACATGCAGTACCGGTACATTCTGGTTTCCGTGTTCAAAGGTGCAGGCCTCGCGTTGACCGTTTTTCGCGCGCAACAACAGCGCGACATCCTGCCCCAACTGCCACGAATCGGCATGAATACAATGGGCCAGCAGCGCCGCAATATCCGGCGTGCGGTAGCGTTGATCTGCGTTCCACGACTCAATCGACCAAGGCTGAACCGGACCCGCGAGGCCTTCGCCGGTGAAGATATTGCGTCGATCCCGAAATCCGCCGGGGCGGGTCGATCCGGAAATTTCCACGGTGACATCGGTTGCGACGACGCCCGAACGACGAGCTGTCATTTCGATCTGACTCGACCGCACTCGGGCCCCAGGCGGGAGTCCCAGATCGCGGAAGCGAAGAGCGCTGTGTTGCTGTCCGAGATCTAAATCGACGGAGCTTGAATGGATGAAATATTTGGCCTCTGCATCGTCGCCTCCGGCGATAATGGGGACCGCGATCCGCTGACGGCGTTCGCGTTGAAATACGGTCGTCGTCTCTTGAGTCGCCGTCTTGATTTCCTCGGTCGAGCCCTCAGGCACCGCCGGCATCGGAATACTCGGCGGAACTTCAAAGGTCAGCAACAACCGAGGTGCCGCGGCCGGCGAGCCATCGTAAGATACCGCCTCACGCTTGCCGCGCTGGGCTGCCAAGCGAAATCCGAGCGCGGTGATGGTCGTCGTCTGGCCATCGACGAGTTCTTGAACGATCGCGGAGAGGTCAGGCGACACGGCCGCATCACCGGCCTTCCATTTGCCCAAGATCCATGGCACTGCGGCAGCCGTGGGATACTCGCCCAAGGCGCCACTGCGACGGGTTCCAAAATCAACCGACGGGTTTCGTTCAATGCCGCGGATTTCCGTGATCGTCTTGCGCGTTCCCGAACGACGTGCAGTGAACGACAGCGAGGCCGAACGAAGGATTGCGTTGGGAGGAATAGCCAGCCCGGTAAAGCGAACGAGCGATGTTTTCTGGCCAAGATCCAAATCCGAACTGCCGAGCGAGAGGCGATAGCGAAGTTCGGCATCATCCTTGGCGGAAGAGACGGCGACGGAAACCGTGACCACTGTATTGCTCACGGGCTCAGGCTCGGGTTCTGGTTCGGGTTCGGGCTCTGGTTCGGGCTCTGGCTCGGGCTCAGGCTCTGGTTCCGGTTCGGGTGCCGGCGGGACGGGACGGCTAAAGGCACCGATCTGCCGAGATTCGCCGGCAATCACCAAGGTCAAACCGTCAGCCGAGATATCGAGACCCTCCGGCTGGGCAAACAGACCGGCAATGGAACGGTCTTCTTTAAACACACCCGCAAGGTCGAAACGGCAGACCGACTGGCTCTCCTCGCTGAGAACGTACACGGATTCGTCAGCCTGGCACATGGCAACGCCAGCGGCATCCAACATCAAGGAACTCAGATCGACGACGTTGGACACCCCGGACTGCGTTTGATGATAAAGGGTCGGGGGCTTTTCTTTTACAAAGTAGAAGGCCTCGTCGGTGGTTCCTGCGGTGTTCCGATCAAACGCGACACCTTCGAGCCCCTTGTTGTCACTCGGCAAGATGTCGGTGGAGATCCGGTACTGTTCGTCCGATTCGGTTAGGAAACTGGTGGTCGCGGAGATCTCCACCACGATGATCTCGTCGAAGGCTTCGTCCGACAAGGCGAAGCGCTCTCCATACATCCAGCTGATGCCTTCGACATCGGCGATGTTGATCCCCAACAACACCCGGCGGCGGTAGAACATGGTTTGATCGTCGTATTCATAGATCGAACCGGTCTTATTGTCGACAATGAGGTAGGCGTTCCAGTGCGGCACGTGGGTCACCCCGGAATAGTCGAACGCACCGGTGGAGGGAAGGTTCACAACCAAGGTCGGATCAAGCTGAAAGGTGGACAGGTCCCCTTCAAATTCTTTTGAAAGGGACACACCAGATCCCAGTATGAGGAGAAGTGACAAAATGCCAAAAAGGGTCCAAATTATGTGTTGTTGCGAACGGGTTTTCATGTGCTTCATCCTGTTAGATATCCAATAGGGACGCATGAGCCGTGCCAACCTGTCGAAAGTAGGTAGTCAAATTACCGGAAGCTTACAAAAGATCAGAGAATCCGAGGGAAACGCCGAAAACGACGTGTCAACTGAAGCGTCGTCAGTGGCAGGCAGCCTTCTCATTTTTGCCAAGGCGGGATACGATCGACGAGATTGGCACAGTCTGATGGGGAGGTGAGCTTTGAACCGCAATGAAGTTGTTGTCCTTTCGTCCGGCTCGTCGCCCTACATGTAGTGTGCGCGTCTTCCGCCGATCGAATTGTTCTTGTAACTCCGAATGCGGATGACTCAGTTGCCGACGTGAATCTACAATCTGGAACGTACCGCCGCCTGCTGAGCTATGCCTTCAACTATCCTTGGCGTCTAGCCAGTGGTCTCGCCTTCGGCATCCTGTTCGGGGGCTCCGTGTTTGCCTTGCTGGCGATTGTCCGCGAGGTGCTTGACCGCGTTTTCCAACCGGAAAACACGACGTGGTCCGCTGTGTTGTCGGTGGCCCTTCTGTTTCCCCTGATCGGCTTGCTACGCGGCATCGGGCAATATTGCTCTATTCTGGCGATCCATTCCGTCGGCTATCGTGTCGTTACCGACCTACGCGATGCATGTTTCGACCAGTTGCAAAACCTCTCCCTCGGCTATTTTTCAAAGCAGAAAGCAGGCGACATCATCTCGCGCGTGGCCAACGACACCACCATCGTCCAGCAAGCAGTTTCCAACACCCTCGGCGACCTGGTCCGCCAACCTTTCGCGCTGATGGGTGCCCTTGGCTATGTCATTTACAAATTCCCGAAGATGTCGGTCATCGTGTTTGTGGTGGTTCCCGCCTGCGTGATTCCGGTCGTGCTGCTGGGTCGGAAAGTGAAACGTTACTCACGCCAAAACCAAGAGAAGCTCGCCGGGTTGATGTCGGTGCTCACCGAAAACATTGGCGGGGCTGATGTCGTGCGCGCGTTCGGCAGCGAGGAGATCGAACGCGGCAAGTTCCAAACGGAAAGCCTCGCGGTGTACAAACGCCTGATGAAGATGGTGCGCTACCGCGCCATGTCGCAACCCATTATGGAAGTGCTGACTCTGGCCGGCCTCGCCCTCGCCCTGCTCTGGGTGTTCAAGGCCAAGATGCCGATCGGCGATTTCTTCGCTTTCGCCGCCGCCGTGGTGTTGATGTACGAGCCGATCAAAAAACTCAGCCGCGTGCACATGACGATCCAGAACAGCAACGCCGCCGCCGAACGCGTGTTCGAACTACTCGACACGCCACGCGACATCACGGATGACCCGAACGCCTTAGAACTGGACGGTCCGATCCGCGAAATCGCCTTCGAAAATGTCGGCTTCAGCTACGGCGAAGGTCCGGTGCTGGATCATATCAATATTGATGTCGCGCAAGGCCAATGCATCGCGCTGGTCGGCGGGTCCGGCAGCGGCAAAACCACCCTCGTCAGTTTGCTCCCTCGCTTCTACGACGTGGTCTCCGGACAGGTCACCATCAATGGCCGCGACATCCGCCAGTACTCGCTCGCCTCCCTGCGCAGCCAGATCGGCGTGGTCTCACAAAACACCTTTCTCTTCCACGACACCATCCGCGCCAACATCGCCTACGGTAGCCCGGACACCCAGCAACCCAAGGACGAACGCATCGAAGAGGCAGCGCGCCGCGCGAATGCCCACGACTTCATTCTCGAAATGCCGGAAGGCTACGACACGGTCATTGGTGACAAAGGTGTGCGGCTTTCGGGCGGACAGCGACAGCGCCTCGCCATCGCCCGGGCTCTGTACCGCAACGCCCCGATTCTCATTCTCGACGAAGCGACCAATGCGCTCGACACCGAGGCCGAACGGGCGGTTCAAGCCGCCATCGATACGCTCATGGCAGGCCGGACGGTGTTCGCCATCGCCCACCGGCTGTCGACCATCCAGAACGCCGACCAGATTCTCGTGCTCAAGGAGGGAATTATCATCGAGGAAGGTACCCACGACGAATTGTTGGCCAAGTCGGGCCATTACAAATACTTGCATAACCTTCAGTTCCAATCCGCGCCTGATGACGCCTCGGGCTAATGCAGTCCTAACCATTTGCTAGGTTTACATTCACCGGTTCGGAGCTATATTTTAGGCAGTCTCAAATGATCGAATTCTTCCAAAACGCAGTGATCCAGTCCAATGTGCCCGATGAGGTGAAGGACCACCTTGTGGTCGGACTACAGGAATGCCGTTTAGAAGAAAATTCGCATCTCACCGCCGATGGCAGCGTGCAACGCTTCATCCACGGGGTGGTTCAAGTCGGCGATCGCCAATACCATCTTAACGTCGATCTGATGCAACTCAGTGTCGTGAGTTGCGAAGTCCGCCGCTAGTCGGTCCGAACAATCTCACGATTGCTCATCTGGGTTTCAAGACATCCACTTCGAAGCCGTGCAGCGCTTCACTGCCGTCGTCCCCTCCGCCGCGAACCGCGATCAAAAAACGGAGTTGTCGTTCCAGCAATGCCTCCGGGGCTTGCCAAATCAACACGCCCTTTTTGTTGATGACGGCCCCTTCCGGACCGTCGAGTAGTTCGTAGCTGAGTTTGCGGCCCGTTTTCTTCGGGGTCACTCCATAATGTTTTGCGGTGACGGCATACCGGAGTTCGGCGTTGCGCCGAACCGTCGCCGGCGGCGCGGACGTCACCGCCAGTTTGGAGACGCCCAAGTCTTTCATCCGTTGATCGACATCGAACGAACGAAAAATGATCCGGTCGTTGCTGTTCGGGAAGGTCAGCAAGAGTTGTTCCTGCGGCAGGTGGTGAATACGCCACGACGTTCCCGAACGCAGCGCAGCCACGATATCATGCCACGAACTGATCCGTTTTGGCCGGAGTTCGGAATAGCCATGATCATGGAATAAGGGTCGGCAGTCGGAAGTCGAACAGACGCTCAGCCGAACGCTCGCTTGGTCGTCTGCATCGCGCGCGTCGAGATCGATTGCGAGAAACAGAGCCGGGTCCGAACTCGGCACCAAGGCGCTGCCCTCCAACCAAGGCGTCTTGAGTTCGCGGCCGTTGCGGTTGTGCACCGCCCCACCCGGCAGCAGCAACAAACGGCCGTCCGCCGTCGGCTGCGCCCAGCGGATGGCGTTGCTAGTACTGCCGAACTTCACCCGGCGCAGTTTCAGCGGCTCCGCCTCGGATCCTGACCACTGGGTCACCGAGTAGCCAACCGGTCCGTAACCGACCGGAATGCGCCCGATCGTCGAACCGTCGTTCGACACCATCAGCGAAACCCCATGCCGCCCCAGTCCTTCGGGCGGCACGCCCGAACCTACCGGCAGTTTGATCGGCTTCAGGGTTTGCACATCGAGCAGTTGGCAAGATGTCGAACCGAACAAAAACAAAGGCCCCTTGCACGCACTGCCCATGACCAAGCGCTGCGGGGTATCGACATTTTCGAGCAGCGCCACTTTCTGCCGCTTGCCGCTCTTCAAGTCCCAACGCCGGACCATCAAGTTGCCCGGTGAAACCACCACCAGATCCGTCGCACCCACCGCCAGCAGATCCCCTTCGGGCACTTCCGCGATCCGAAAACGCTCCTTGCGCGTGCTCAGATCGATCGCGCGCAGTTCCGATTTTTCGAACACATGGAGAACCGCGAGACCGCCATCTTCACCGAAATACAAGGCGTCATATGGAGCCGAAAGGGGAAGCGTTTCTTCCGCTTGAAGCGCGAGAAAACCCAGCAGATGGCAGGTGCAAAGAAGCAAAAAGGTTCGGCAGGTCATGGGTGGAAATTGTCAGGACGACCGGAGGAAGGAAAGAGCCAAACGAAGCTCGCTTGCCGGTTCAAGTTCCCAGCAGCAGCACTCCCTACTACTTTCCAGCGTCCAGGAATTGGCCAGGTAAACTGCCCACCTGGCGGGCAAGGTGGTTCAAGTCCCAGAGCCCTGCGGCGATCCCAAGCATTTGGCCAGCGTTTGCGCTGATCTAGGCGGATGCCCCAATCGTGCACGAGGTGATGGAAGCCGAGATGGGCAGGCGAACCGTCATGCGAGGTGGCCTGCTCGGCGCAGGAACTTTCCTCGCTGCGTCTGCAGTTGGGCCCGTCGCCCAAGCCCGGGACACTGGATACCGAGGGCTGGTGGAACCGACGCCTAGCCTAGTTCCGAGCTTCAACCTCACAAAAGAGGGTTATTTCCCAGAGGTGTATCCAATTTTTTTCTGCTCATCTCCAGTCAGGCGACCAAGCTTAGAGCAATTCTGGAGGAATTCGTCCCTTTCAGGGAAAGCTGGAGGGAGAACCATAACTTTGTTGATTAAGAGGAATGTCATCATCGAGTCCGCCTGGAACAGTTCCGACTGCAACTTGTTCATCTCGATATCCCGTCTATTTTTCTCAACGACTTTTTCATAGGCCTTTGAGAGCGCAGGATCTTTGAGGTCTCCAGCTTTGAACACCCCTGCCTTTATAAGGATTTCGCTGCCGGGCATTTTCGCACCTTGGTTTTGATAGTCCGGTATCACATTTTCTCTAATTTCACCCAGAAATCCGGCAATTTCTGTCAAATTTTGAGTATCCTTGAAAATGCCAGGGGGATCCATCAGCGAAAAAATGGCCTTCACCTTAAAGTTATAGCAAGAAGCCGCAACCAAACTACTTTTCCGGGGAATCTGTTTGGCAATCAATGATGAGAACAAATTAGACTGAACACTTGGGATATCGCTCACTGGCCTATGTTTGGAAGCAGCCTTCACAGCCAACTGCATACAACTGAAATATGCCACAGGCTCGTTCGGCCAAAGCGTTTCGATTTTCGCCAACTCTACGTTCACATTAAGATTGGTCGCCGACAGATCAGTCTGTAATTGACTCAAAAATTCATCAACAGATTCCATACTGGACCCAGCATGCACGCTGAACATCAGGGCGATGACCGAAATTACATAAAGTTTTTTCATAATCATGTGTTTAGGTTGTTGTTATGAAACTATGTATTGTCCTCGTTACAGATCGACCGAATTTGCGTATCATCATAGTGCCATCGGCCTGTAGCACGAAAACTTGATCCAATGCTACGAAGCCGGGCATCAACTGCAATCGGAATCAGCGGGTGAGTTCGAACCGGTACCAAGCCGAACCGGCGTGGGTGTCGGGAATGTCGACCGTGAACTCTTTGCGTTTGCCGCGCGTGGACACGGCGTCGCGTTCGGCGATGGTCGCGGCGCCACGCTTATGGCCGACGCCCAGCATCTTGAATTTCCAGTCCATCCCAAGCGGGGTTGTTCCGGGCGGGTCGAGCACCAACTTGTGCACCTCGGACTCGTCATGTCCTCCATCCTCGTCGTTTTTGCCCCAGACCGGCGTCCAAGCCTTGCCGTTGATGTAACAAGGTTCGTTGCGACCACCATGCCGCCCCGGTTTGGACGCGCCTTTACTGACCAGATACACGCCCTCGGGCGTCACCCGCACTTCGGAATACCCGTCGACCAGCACGTCGATTTCGAGCCGCGTGATCGCCTTTGGCTTCTCCGGTTTCGGCGGCGCTTTCGGACGCATCTCGGTTATTTGATTCGAGAGTTTGGTCGCCATCGCTTTCACTTCCAAAGCGGCTTCGAAACGGTCGTCGCTTCCCGCCTTTTGGTGGACGACTTTTAACAGGTCGATGCTTTCCTGGATCGCTTTGATTTTGTGCGGCTTGGCCTGCGCCTCCATGTCGGCAAGTCGCTTTTCGAAATCGTATCGGGCCTTGCGCAGCGATAGCGGAATCTTCTCGTTCTTGAAATCCATCGGCGGCTTTGCATCCGCCTTGATCGCCTTCTGTTCGTTCTGCAACAGCAAGGCCTCTTGGAACGCGGACTTCTTTTTCGCGGCGGCGATCAAGGTCTCCAAGTGAACCACATATTTTGTGGTGATCTTGGCCGCCGCCGCCTGCTCTTTAACCTTAAACGCGGAAACGGGCTTGAGCGCATTGGCCATCAAGGCTTGTTCGGACTCGTTCAACGCGGACGGTTGAGCAACCGCCGTGGCACTGGTGAAAACAAGCGCCAAGCTGGTCAGCACGGGAAAAAGGAAAGAGCGTTTCATCGGCAATAGAAGGACCCGTAGCGTACCACGAGGGCGCTGATTTGTGAACGGGCTTCGTGCAGAAAGCTGGCGTTCGCTCGCCGACTCCGAATCAGGACCCGCCAGCCACCGCATGCAGGACTGCGATATCTACCATCAGTTTACGCATATCAAACCCGCTCGCCACGAACGACCCACGCAAGTCCGCCACCGTTTTATCTCCATAGGTTTCCGGCGCCTGCTTGGTCATGTGGACGAACAACTGCACGATAAACGCCTCTTGCGCCGCCGCGCTGCCAACCGCGAACCGGGCAATGTCGCGGGCATTGTTAATCGTCACATCTTCGCCGTCCAAGGTCGTGTAGCGACTGCTTGGGTTGACCGGCTTCTTGTTATCGACCGTGCGCCAGCGCCCGACCGCGTCGTAGTTTTCCAGCGAAAAGCCAAGCGGATTGATCACCGCGTGGCAGGACATGCAGGCGCTGCTGCGGGTGAGTTCGGTGACTTTCTCGCGCATGGTCAGCGACGGATCGAACTCGCTATCCTTGAACGCGACCGCGTTCGGCGGCGGCTTTAAATGACGGCCGACAATGTTGCGAGTGAGAAACACGCCGCGGTGAATTGGCGAGGTGTTATTGTGGTACGCGAACGCGGACAGTAAATAAGGATGAGTAAGCACACCACTGCGTTTGCTGTCCCTCTCGACCACCCGCGCGTAGGGCGAATTCGCCTCGGCATCGGGCCGGTGGTACACTTGCTGCAAACGCCCGTTGAGCAGCAGATAATCTGCGGTGAGCAGTTCGCGGTAGTCCGGCTTCTCGCCCCATAACACGCCTTCGAGGAAGAACTCTAGGGAGAGCCGCAGGTCGGCGACCGTCGTCTCGTCGAACGCGGGATAGAGCGTTTTATCTTTGGCCAGATCGCGTTCGTCCATCTCCAACCAGTGTTCGAAAAAGCCGCGCATCTTCAGCCGGCTGCGTTCGTCGCCGACCATCCGCTGCGCCTGGTCGGGGATGCTGCCGATCACCCCGTCGTCAGCCGCCGCGCCGTGCAAGGTCGCGTCGGGCAAGGAATCCCACAAGGCGAGTGACAGCCGCGAAGCCTGCTTGAGGGCCTCGGGCGGAGCGAGTTCGGGATAGAGAAATTTGGGCGATGTGAGCGCGAGAATGATGCACCGCTTCACCGCCGTCTCGGGATCATCGGTCGCGGAAAACGCACGGTCGACGTAGATGTTCGCATCCGCATCGTCGAGCGGCCGACGAAACGCCGTGCCGACAAAGTCGCGGCAAAAGCGGCGCAACTTCTCCGTTCGGTCTGTGTCTCCCAGACGGGTTCCTGCCAGCAGAGGCAGCCGGTCGGCCACCTCCTCCGCCGTCAGCACCGCCGCCTTGGTCACCGCGCTCTGCCAACTCTTGGACACGGAGATGCCGCGTTCGTAACCGTGACTCCGATCATCCGCCGGGAAGGCAACGTCAACCGCGAAGGTTCGGGCCGCGTCTGAGGTGCGCACATGCGACTGGTCGAGCAAGGACCAGGTGCCATGCGGTGGCTTCCATTCGAGGTGCACCGACCCGTGCGCCTCTTTGTATTTAAAGTAGTCGAGGCGGATCGGATAACGCCGACCGCCGAGCAAAAACACTCGAACGGAGGTCGTTCGGATCTCCGGCCCCGAACTCACCCAATCGTCGATCAGCGCCGTCTGCCTTGCCGCCGAACTGTCGTCGCGCATACGCCGATCTCGCGGCTTGGGATCACGATTAAGATACAAGCGCACGCCGTTCTCGGTGCGCGTTCGAAATTCGTAGGTGCCAGTGTGCCGCGCCATCACCGAACCGGTCCAGACGATCGAAAACTGTTCGGCACTGATGCCGGACGCGGGCGAATTCGTGCCAAAGTTGAAAGCGATTTGCGGGTCGATGCGTTCGAGTTTTTTGTCCGCCGCCTTGGTCATCCCCTTCGACCGGTAATACTCCGCGTCCCACCCCGCCTCGTCGCGTCCGAGTGTGACCGCCGGGGTGTAGCGGGCGACCAGATCGGCGATGGTATTCCGGTGTTGGTCGACGGTGAGCCGCGATAGAATCGGCCGCGCCGGACCCGCCGGAGCGATTGCCGCCCGGGCCTTGGGCGAGTAGAACGCGTGAAAGATATAAGCGGCCACCTGTTCGGCCTCCTTGCCTACACAGAGTTCGGCCTCGTCCTCTGGCATGGTGCGTTCGATCAAACGCGCCAGCGAGGCAATCGAACGATCCCCGAACAGCGCGTCCTCATGCTCCTCCGTCCCCTGCCCTCTGGGTCCGTGGCAACTCGCGCATTGCTTCTCGTAGATGGCGCGTCCGGGATGGTTTTCCAGATCGAGTCCGAACAGCAGTCCGGCGGAAAACAGGAAGGCGAGAAACGTAACGATTTGTGTGGGGCGGAAAAGCATAGAGTATAAGATGGAGCAGGTTCGATATAAGTACGACGGCTAGAGGAATTTTTCAACGGATCGAACCCAGAGTAAAATAGAGCTACCTGACGAGATGGTAAAACGCGCAAAGATTGAGGCGGCAACTTCAGTGGGTGTTCGAGCCCTGACCAGCGGGTACCCCTTGGTTGTAATGCTTCCGCATGTCAATCGATGAAGATCTTATGAGCCTCATTGAATCCACTGACCGCGGTTTATTCTGTGCGCAAGCCGGGGTGTATATTGATCCGTGGCGCCCGGTAGACAAGGCGCTGATTACCCATGGGCATTCCGATCATTCACGTTGGGGCCACAAGGTCTACGGTTGTGTTCATTCAGCCCGACCCATCTTGAGACATCGTCTGGGAAAGGTTAATATCAGGTCGTTTAACTATGGAGATCCCTTCACCGTTAACGGTGTTACATTCAGTTTTCATCCCGCCGGTCATATCATTGGGTCGGCGCAAATCCGGGTCGAACATCAAGGTGAGATATGGGTGGTATCGGGCGATTACAAGTTGGACGATGACGGGATTTCGGAACCCTATGAACAGCTTCAATGTCACTCGTTTATCACCGAGAGTACTTTTGGTCTACCGGTGTACAATTGGCCGGAGCAGTCGACCGTGTACCGCGAGATCAACGAGTGGTGGGCGGCAAATGCGGCCAATGGAAAGACCTCCATGCTGACCGCCTACTCTCTGGGAAAGGCGCAGCGGGTCATGCACCATCTGGACACCAACATTGGCCCGCTGTTTTGTCATGGCGCAATCGCGAACATGAATGATGCTTTGGTTCAGGCCGGTGTCACGCTTCCGGCGTATCAGCGCGTGCTCCTCAAGAACACCCAGAAGGCCGAAAAAACAAATCCCGAGGACTTTGCCGGGGGGCTGGTGATCGCGCCGCCGTCCGCGACGGGATCGACATGGATGAAGCGGTTCAAGTCGGTGTCGGTGGGCGTTGCCTCGGGTTGGATGGCGTTGCGCGGAACCCGGCGGCGGCGCGGCGCGGATCGGGGCTTTGTATTGTCGGATCATGCGGACTGGAAAGGACTCAACCAAGCCATTCGTGACAGCGGGGCGGAAAACGTTTATCCAACCCACGGATACACATCGATTTTCTCCCAGTGGTTGGAATCAGAGGGATACAACGCGGCCCCCATCGAAACAGCCTTTGTGGGCGAGCAGTTGGAAACGGCGGGCGATCACGCGGAAGAGATGGCCGGAGATGTTTCCACGTGAAACATTTCACTGACCTCTTTCTCGCGTTGGATCAAACCACCAAAACGACGGTCAAGACACAGGCCTTGGTTCAATTTTTCGAGGACGCAAGTGACCCAGACAAGGTGTGGGCCATCGCCCTCTTCTCCCATCGGCGGCCAAAGCGGACGGTCACGACAACCTTGCTCCGCGAGTGGGCAGCCGAGCAAGCGGGGATCCCTTTGTGGCTTTTTGAAGAGACCTACCATGTGGTCGGCGATCTGGCTGAGACGATCGCAAAAGTCATCCCGGCGTCGGACCGCAAAGGGGAAAACCGCAGTCTTTCGGAATGGATTGCCTACGTGAATGATCTCAAGGAACTAGACGAGAACGAAAAGAAAGAGCGAGTCGTCGCGGCTTGGGACACGCTCTCGCAAGACGAGCGCTTCCTGTTCAACAAGCTGATCACGGGCGGCTTCCGGGTCGGGGTTTCCCAGAAGCTTGTCGCAAAAGCGCTGGCGGCCTACACGGATAAAGAGGCGAGCACCATCGCTCACCGGTTGATGGGAAACTGGGACCCCGCGACCGTTGAATTTGAAGAACTGATGTTCAGTGATGATCCCGCGGACGACTTGTCGAAGCCGTATCCATTCTATCTCGCTTATCCATTGGAGGTCGACCCGGATGAACTGGGAGAACCCGCCGAGTGGGCCGCGGAATGGAAGTGGGACGGAATCCGCGGACAGCTAATTCGACGGGGCGGCGAGCTGTTCCTTTGGTCTCGTGGAGAGGAGCTGGTGACGGACAAATATCCGGAGTTCGATTGCCTCCGCGAGGCACCGGGTCCGGATTTTGTCATCGATGGCGAAATCCTTGGCTATCAGGACGGATTGCCGCTCGAGTTTCACCTGTTACAGAAGCGGATTGGACGAAAAAACGTGAGCCGAAAAACCCTGAACGAGGTTCCTGTTTCGCTGATGGCATACGATCTTTTGGAGTGTGATGGGGTCGACCTGCGACCGGAACCCTATGTGCAACGTCGGGCTGAATTGGCGGAAGTGGTAAAACAATTGGACGTCCCGGAGACCGTGATGCTTTCCCAGCGTGAGCCCTTTGAAACCTGGAACGCGTTAACCGCCTTGCGGGCCGAATCTCGTGCGCGCCGCACAGAAGGGTTTATGCTGAAACGCTTAGATTCCGACTACAAAGTTGGACGGAAAAAAGGAGATTGGTGGAAATGGAAACTCGAACCAATGACCGTCGATGCGGTGATGATCTACGCGATGCGGGGGCACGGTCGTCGTGCAAATCTCTACACCGACTTTACCTTTGCGGTTTGGCAGGGGGAGAATCTGGTACCCTTTGCGAAAGCTTATTCGGGACTGACAGATCAGGAGTTCCGTGCGGTGAGCCAGTTCGTGAAGAAGAACACCGTGGAGCGCTTTGGGCCGGTGCGCTCGGTGAAGCCAGAACTGGTGTTTGAGTTGGCGTTCGAAGGCATCAATCGTTCGACCCGGCACAAATCCGGAATCGCCGTGCGGTTTCCGCGCATCAAACGCTGGCGGAAAGACAAGCAAGCTGCCGAGGCGGATCACTTGTCCTATCTGGAAGGCCTGTTGACCCTCTGATCTAGTCGATGGCGAAACAGCACCAAGGCCACCAGCCCGACCGCCTCGATCGGGCGACGAACTGATCCGCGCGTTCGCTGATTGCGAGGTCGACGCGCCTGATTGTGGGCCTCAAGCTTTTCGGATTATTTCTTATATTCCTGCTTCCGGCCTACTGACGGACGAGCCGGCGGCGGGGGCACCTCGACACCGGCGGCACGCAACTCCGCTTCGATGGCGAGCGTGGTCGCCTTGTCCGGCTTGAAATTGCCGGGGCGGAATCCTTGGGCGAGCATCAGCGGGGTCCAACCGGAGCGATTTTTCTGGTTCCACAAGTTGATGTCCGCCCCGTTGGCGGCGAGATAGTGAACCATCTTGGGGAAGTTTTTGTAGGCCGCGCCGTGCATCGAGGTTTCGCCTCGCTTGTTGCGCGCGTTGACGTCCGCGCCGAGTTCGATCAGCCAGGCGACCGTGGCGAGACATTCATCTTCGGTGCCGGCTTCCTCCGTCGGGGATGCGGCACCGAGTCCGGCGGCGGTGAGCAGCGGCGTGGTGTTGTCGTGGTTGGTGATGGTCGGGTCGGCGCCGAGTTCGTGGAGCAGTTTGAGGTACGGCAAATCGGCGGTCTGAGACGCCAGCAAGAACGCGGTCGCGCCGCGCGTGCCGAGTCGGGTGTTGCCGGATGACCCAGATTTCAGCTGGAGATTTACGTCCGCGCCGTACACCTCGATTAGTTCGCGGGCGAAGGCCAAACTGGTCATCAATCCAGAACCCTGCGGCGGCGGCGCGCCGCTGACCCCGTCGCCGCGCGGCGGTTTGCGCACATGGACCAGCACGTGCAGCGGCGCCCGGCCCGAACGCTGATCGTCCGGATCGGCGCCGACTTTGAGCAAGGCGGTGGCGAGTTCGAAGTGGCCGTTCTCGACCGCGATGCGCAGCGCCGAAACGCCAGCGCCCGGATTGCGTCCGCCCCTCTGGCTAGTCTCGGTCACGGCGTTCACTTCGACACCGGCTGCGAGCAGGGTTTGCACCACGTTGAGGTGGCCGTTACGCGCCGCAAACAACATCGGACTCAGTCCGGACCGGAGCTGGCGGACCGGGTCCGCGCCCGCTTTAAGTAGCCGCTCCACCACCTCGGCGTTGCCGTCGGCGGCCGCCCACATGATCGCGCTTTGCCCCTTGCGGTCGGTCGTGTCGACCTTGGCTTTTTTCTCCAAAAGCAGTTCGACCGGCGCGAGTTTTCCGGTGCGCGACGCGGTCATCAATGCGGTCTCGCCACCGGGCAAACTGGTGTTTGGATCTGCGTCGGCCTTGAGCAGGTGTCGGACAACACCGGCGTTGCCGATCTGGCAGGCGAGCGAAAGCGGGGCGACCTCGTAGAGGTTTGTCACATTGGCGTCCGCGCCGGCACGCAGGAGTCCGGCGACCGCGTCCGCCGCGCCGTGGTGGGCGGCCCAATGCAAGGCGGTGGTGCCGTCGACTTGGGTGATGTTGGCCTGGGCGGCCGTGGCTTTCGCCAGGGCTTTTGTGAGTTGGGGAAAGCGTTGCTGCTCGGCGAGATCCGCCAGCGTGGCGGGGGCCTTCGCTGGAGGCGCTTCGGGCGTTTTTTCCTGGGCGGGTGTTGGTCCGACGCAGCAGAACAACATTCCCGCAACGAAGGCGATCAACCAGCCTGCCTTGAACCCGAACATCCGCGAACGAGCCATCAGCCCAAACTCACCAGACTGTCCGAGTCACCGAACTTGTCGATGCGAACGCCGGCTTTATGCAGCAGCGAGAGGTGCAAGTTGGCGAGTGGCTCGGGATCCTTGAAGCGGACATGGCGGTTGCCTTTGGCTCCTGCGCGTTCGCCACCGGCGACGAGCACCGGCAGATTGGTGTGGTCGTGCAGGTTCGGATTACCCATACCGCTGCCGTACAGAAGCAGGGTGTTGTCGAGCAGCGAACCGCCCGCCTCGGGAATCTTGCCGAGCTTCTCGACGTACTCCGCGAACAGCGAAACATGGAAGGCGTTGATCTTCGACATCTTCTCGATCTTCTTCGGATCGTTGCCGTGGTGCGACAAGGGATGGTGCGGTTCGGGAATGCCGATCTCGGCGTAGGTACGGTTGCTGGTTTCGCGCGCGAGTTGGAAGGTGATCACCCGCGTGACATCGCTTTGCAACGCCAGCACTTGCAAGTCGAACATCAGGCGTGCGTGTTCGCCGTAGGTCGCGGGAACGCCGACCGGGCGTTTGAGATCGGAGCGCCCTGCCCCACTAGCGTCCACGCCGGACTCGGCCCGCTCGATGCGCCGTTCTACTTCGCGAATCGCGGTCAGGTAGTCGTCGACGCGCGCGCGATCAGCCGCACCGAGTTCGCGTTTGAGGCTGGCCATGTCGTCCTTGACCACATCGAGCAAACTCGCCCGCGAACGCAGCGCGGCGCGGCGTTGCGCCGGGCTGCCGCCTTCACCGAACAGTTTTTCAAAAACCAAACGCGGGTGCGCCTCGGACGGCAGCGGCGTGGTCGGCGACGACCAAGAAAGATTGTTGTGATAGACGCAGGCGTAGCCGTTGTCGCACTGGCCGACGGTCTGCATCATGTCCATCGACAGTTCGAGCGACGGCAACGGGGTCTCGCGCCCGATATTCTTGGCCGCGATCTGGTCGACGGTTGTGCCGAGATAATAGTCGGTGCTTTCGGTGAGCTTTGCACTGGCGGCGCTGAGGAAGGCCGAGTTGGAGGTGGCGTGGGAACCGGGATAGGCCGGACCGAGTTCGAAGTTGGTGAACGCGGTCACGCGGTCGCGAACCGGTTCGAGGCTGCGCAGGATCGGCGAGAGCTTGTCGAGTGTGCCTTCGCTCTCCGGCGTCCAGCGGCTCATGTCCGCGCCCATCGGAATGAACACGAAGCCAAGCCGCTTCACTGGTTCGGCGAGACCCGCCGCGGCGGCGGCGGGGATCATCGCGTCGAGAAACGGTAAAGAGACGGCTGCACCCATCCCGCGAAGAAGTTGGCGGCGGTTCAGTGCACGGCGACCGAGAAAATTCATGCCGCAGAATACTGGATCTGCGGCGCTACGTCAATCGGCCTTCCGCCTTTGGAATTGTGAACGGGAAATGGTGAATGAGGAATGGTTTCCGTGCCTACGGGCACGACCGACGCCCCTCTCATTCACCATTCAACATTCGACATTCACCATTCATCATTTCCCTCGGCCGAAGGCCGCCCGACCCACCTTCCACCTTCCTCTCCGCTTCAGGCCAAATCCGTCTTCTTGAACCGGGCGATGTACATCCCGTCACCCTGATGGTCGTTGGGATGCAACAGCAGCGTACCGTCAGTCGCCGAACCATTTGGAATTGTGAATTGTGAACGGGAAATTGTGAATGAGGAATGGTTTCCGTGCCTACGGCACGACCGAAGCCCCTCTCATTCACCATTCACAATTCGACATTCACCATTCATCATTTTCCTCGGCCGAAGGCCGCTGGATCCACCTTCCATTCCTCTCCGCTCTTCAGGCCAAATCCGTCTTCTTGAAGCGCGCAATGTACATCCCGTCACCCTGATGGTCGTCGGGATGCAGCAACAAGGTGCCGTCGGTCGGCGACCCATCGAGCGGGTTGTCGAAGGGATCGAGTTCGAACTCGGCGTGGTTCCCGAGAAAGGTCGCCACCGAACCGCTGGTCTCTTCTTCGGTGAGCGTGCACACCGCATAGACAAGGCGCCCGCCCGGCTGAAGATTGCGCGCGAGGTTGTGCAGGATGTCGGCTTGGGCCTGGACATGGAAGTCGACGTGTTTTGCGCGCAAGCGCCAACGCGCGTCGGGGTTGCGCGCCCAGGTGCCGATGCCGGTGCAGGGCGCGTCGGCGAGAATGCCGTTGAACATTTGGTCGGACACATTTTCCACGCGGGCGTCGAGCACGTGCATTTCGATGTGGGCGAGATTGCCGCGGTGTTCGCGTTTGCGGAACTGGTTGATCGCGTCGCCGCGCGTGTCGCTGGCCAAAATGCGGCCTTTGTATTTCATCAGTTCGTTGAGGTGCAGCGACTTGCCGCCGGCGCCGCAACAGGCGTCCCACCAATACTCGCCGGGCTGCGGATCGCAGACGAGGCCGGCGACTTGCGACACCAAGGTTTGCATCTCCATCAGGCCTTGCACTTCCTGACGGAGCTTGGTCACGCCCCGGTGATCGGGCGAGGACACGGCCAGCGGTTGCGCGGGGTGCACGGTCGACTTGAGTCCGATCGCCTCGATCCGGCGGAACACGCGTTCGCGTTCGTGATGCCGAACGCGCAGCCACACCGGCGGCCGCGATTGGAACACCGGCAGCTTCAAATTCTCGGGCACCCAAGCTGGAAAGAGCGCCGCCGTCGTGGGCGGTTCGTCCGCGCCGGTCCAAGCCTGAAACGCCGCGGCCTTCTCCTCGAACGAGGCATCACCCATCGGCTGCACCAAGGCCAAAGCGTCTTCGCCGGACGCGCCGCCCGCCAGTTCGGACTCGGCCAGCAGCAGGTCCACCGCGCCGTTGCGTTCGGCCGCGTCGAGATAGAACGCCAGCGCCGAATCCTTGGTCCAGCCGAGCCAACGGAAATGCGAGAACGCCACCGCCGACAGCAGGCGCCGGTCGCGGGAACCGAGATGTTTGCGGCTGCGGTAAAATGCGTGCAGGGTGCGGTCGACCGTACGGCCGCGTTCGACCGCGCCGTCAAGATGCTCCACCACCTCGCGAGCGAGGGTAGCTTGGTTTTTCAAATGCTTGGGCGGGTTCATGAGAGGAGTAGTCGGCAGCCGGTAGTCGGCATTCAGGATTTAGGGTTCAGGATGCGATGCACGCGTGACTTGGAGGGCGAGGGGCCTCCCGAGCCGTTTGCGATCAGTATATCAGGACGAGGTTCGGTTTCGTTCGGGTTCGGGCGGGGTTTCGGCGTATGGCAAACGTTTGCCATAGTGTGGCAAGGTCTTGCCATAAGGTGGCAGAGGTTTGCCATACTATGGCAAGGTCTTGCCATAACACGAATCGGAGGCTTGCAGTAGTTTAGGCTTCGGATTCGGCGTGGTTTCTTCGTTCCGTTCGGATTGGAAATCCAAACAACCGACACGGGAAGAAGGTCTGACCCAAGAATTCCCATGCTACAAGCGGCTTGCGCCGCCGCTACACAAGCTTGGCGGCGGAGGCTTCGGCGTCGATTTCCTCGGTGAGATCGAACGCGGACTCGCCGCCGATGTCGGGATTGCCGGCGAGCTCGGCGACGCGATCGGCGGAGGCGCCTTTGGACTTGAGCAACTGACCGAACGAGGTGTCGCTCCATGCGAGTTGATTACCGGACTCATGCTCGCTGAAGAAGCGCTGCACTTCAACCATGCCTTCGAGCGGACCGGCCGAGAGGTGGACGCCGTTGGCGCCTTGGTTGACGGCGGCGAGTCCGAGGTCGGACTGGTGCGCGAGGAAGCGCTGGCGGATCGAACCTTCGGCGGCGTTCAGCGGATTGGTGGTGCCGGCGAGTTTGCCGCGCAGGTCCGCCCAAGGGGTGGACGAGATGCCTTCCAGAACCACGATGCCTTTGCCCGGCGCGGTGAACGGCACGAGCTGGTACGGGTGGAAGGGATTGAGGATCAGCTGCGGCTGGCCGAGCAGGTCGATCTTGAGCACGTAAGTGCCACCGGCGAGTTTGATGGTGCCAATGTTGTCATTGATCGTGCTGAGCGCGAGCGCGCTGAACTCGGGGTTCGCGTCGATGAACTGATGACCGCCGAGGACCGGGGCACCGGCCTCGATGAGTTCACCGAAGTCGGCGGCGAGCTTGGCGCCAGCGCCTTCAGAGATGGCGTCATAGCCGCCTTTGGAGATGGCGTTGATAACACCGTAGTGTTGGTCCATCAGGCGGTGGGCGGCGAGATACGGGCCGTTGAGGGCGAGGGCGGCGCCGATTTCCACGTCGAACGCACTCAGGCGTTCGGTGAGCAGTTCGAGCACCTTGTCGAGGTTGACGCCATTGCCGATGTCCGTCGCCTCGGGTTTGAGGAAGAGCACAAATTGGTGTTTGCCGGTGGCGGCAGCCGGGTCGTACTCGCGGACGGCGATGCGTTTGGCGTCCGCGCCAGCAGCGGAGACGTCTTGAAAGGCGGAAAAGAGTTCGTTGGTCATGAAAATGGGAGGGTAAAATGTTGCGGTATATCGGTGAAGTTCGCGGCCAACTAGCCGCAGGTTTTAAGGAACGCAAGTGTCGAAGTGCAATGGCCCCACGCCCTAGCGCACCCTTCGAGCGGACGCCGGCACGTGTAGCGCACACTTCCAGCGGGTGTAGCGCACGCTTCCAGCGGGTGTCGGTACGCCGGCTTCTAGCCGGCAACCAAGAAGCATGAAAAAAAAACAACGATAACAACAAACAAGGATGTTTCGACTCCGCGACCACGAAATATTGTTGCAAGCCGGACCCCGCTTCGCCACGGAATTCGAGCACCACACCTTTACTAAGCACGATCTGAGAAACAACATGTTCGAAAACCTGCAAGCCGCCCCACCCGACGCCATCCTTGGACTCTCCGAGGCCTTCAAAGCCGACCCGAACCCGAACAAAGTGAATCTCGGCGTCGGCATCTACAAAAATGCCGAGGGCCAAACCCCGATTCTCGCCGCGGTGAAAAAAGCCGAAGCCATCCTGCTCGAACAGGAGACGACCAAATCCTACCTGCCGATCAACGGTTCGCCGGTTTACGCCAAGCACGTGCAAACCCTGCTGTTCGGCGACGCGCTCGCCGGCATGCAAGATCGCGTCTGCTCGCTGCACACGCCCGGCGGCACCGGCGGCCTGCGCGTCGCCGGCGACTTTCTCAAACACCACGCCCCCGGCGCGACCATGTGGGTGAGCACCCCGACGTGGGGCAACCACAAAGGCGTGTTCGGCGCGGCCGGCCTGCCGATCGGCGAGTACCCCTACTACGACGCGGCGACCAACGGCGTCGCTTGGGACGAGATGGCCGCGGCGCTGCGCAAGGTGCCCGCCAGCGATGTCGTTCTGCTTCACGTCTGCTGCCACAACCCGACCGGCGTCGATCTATCCGCCGACCAATGGGCGCAGCTATCCGAAATTTCCGCTGAGGCGGGCTGGTTGCCGTTCTTCGATTTCGCCTATCAGGGATTCGGTGACGGCATCGAACAAGACCGCAGCGCCCTGGTGCCGTTCATCGAACGCGGCGCGCAGTTCATCGTCGGCAGTTCGTTCTCGAAAAACTTCGGCCTCTACAACGAACGCACCGGTGCCTGCAGCTTCGTCGGTTCGACCGCAGAACAAACCACCGCCGCGATGAGCCAACTGAAAATTTCCGTGCGCCGCAATTACTCCAACCCGGCCAACCACGGCGGCGCAATCGTCAACACCGTCCTCGACTCGTCCGAACTCACCGCCCTCTGGCTCGAAGAACTCGCCGAGATGCGTGGCCGGATCAAAGCCAACCGCAGCGCGCTGGTCGACGGACTCGCCTCGCGCGGCGTCACCACCGACCTCTCGTACATCACCGACCAACGCGGCATGTTTAGTTATAGTGGGCTGTCCCCGGAGCAGGTGTCGTTCCTGCGCGAGAAAAAAAGCGTCTACGTCATCGGCAGCGGCCGCATCAACATGGCCGGCCTCACCCCCGGCAATCTCGAACCGGTTTGCGACGCCATCGCCGAAGCAATGTAGCGATTCGTGGCGACAACGTCGCACACCGAAAGTAGCACCGTCCTTCTAGGCGGTGTCGCAACAACCGTCCTTCCAGGCGGTTGGGGTTCGCGAAGCCGTTGGCAAAAGAGGCCTTCGATTCGAATAGTTGCCGTCCGAGAACGACCCACTCGCCGAACTCCAAGCCAAGATGCGTGATTACAAAACTCTGAAATTTGAAATCCGAACCCGAACCATCCAGCCATCTTCAAGCCGAAGTCCCATTGACAAGAATCATCGCTCGGGTAGCCATCCCCTGTGCGTATTCGTTCCATTTCCATCCTATTCATCCTCGCCCTCGGCTCCACCCTCAACCTGCTGACGGGCTGCGGCGGAGCAGGAAACAATCGCTCCAGCGAAGACGACCTCGGACTCGCCTTTTTCCTCGACCAAGTGACCGATGTCGCCGCCATCGCCGAACCACCTCTCGGCACCGCCGAACTCACCTCCTCCTACGACCGCTCCGGCGGCAATCAAGACTGGGGCAACTACAACGTTCCCGCCCAATCCGACGGACTCGTCGACGTCGCCACCTTCGAAGGCCCTGGCGTGATCCGCCGCATCTGGTACACCGGCCAAGACGCCCATCAATGGCAATTTTTCTTCGACGGCGAATCCACCCCGCGCTTCACCGGCTTCTTGCCTCCGCCTGGAACCGATGGCAAACGCCCGGAACCCGCCGCCAACCACCCGCACGCTGCGTTCGCCGAGCCACTTCGCGGGCGCTCCAGTGGCGGCAACTATATTTACACCCCTATTCCCTACGCCAAGTCTCTGCGGATCGCCGTGCCCGGTGACTACAAACCTGACCGGCCCTACTTTCAGATTAACACCGAAAGCCTGCCCGCCGACAGTGCGATCGCGTCGTTCCCAAGAAAACTTTCCGCCGCCGATCTCAGCGCCATCAGCGATACCTCAGCTTGGTGGAACGGGCTTTCAGGCGAACACCAAAAACACGCCACCACTACCATCTCCTCCAGCCCAAGGACGACCAACATTCTTGCCAACGGCAGCGCCGAACTAATCAGCCTGAACGGCAGCGGCACCCTACGCTCGTTCGCAGTGCAACTGCCGCCACGTGGCAATGCGACTGCCATCGCTTATCAAGATCGGCTGCGCCAACTGGTGCTCGAAGTCCGGTACAATGGTGCAGAGGAACCGCACATCGCGGTACCGTTCGGCGACTTCTTCAACAATGCCTTCTGGTACCGCCCATTCACCTCCCACTACATGAGCTATCTCGATGGCACGTATCTCTGCCGCCTGCCGATGCCCTACGCCTCCGGCTTAGTTCTCAGTCTTCGCAACGAATCTGCAACGCCACTGAGCATCACTGTGGGCTATACATCGGATGCCACTCGAGCCCCGAGCGCACGCTATCTTCAAGCAACTTGGGCCGAAAAGCGCTCCTTTGCCCGACCTGCCGGGCAGCCGCTCAACTTGTTTTCAACCAAGGGGGCTGGCCATCTCGTCAGCTGCTACCTCAGTTGTTACGCCACCGAACCCCGTTGGGATATTCTCGAGGGTGACGACCTGATTTACCGCGACGGTGAGATGAAAGCCTCGCTCAACGGTACCGGACTCGAAGACTACTTCAACGGTGCCTGGTACTACACTGGCCTGTCCGACCTGCCGTGGTCCGGCCTTCTGGAAAAAGCCTCAATGCGTACCAGCCAGTACCGCGTGCATGGCCCAGACAAGATCGATTTTTCCAACGGCCTCCGCTTTGCCTTCGAATTCGGCCACGTCTTGGGCTCGCCGAGTGGTCCCAACACGGGCCGTGGCTACATGTCTGGCCTAGTAATCTGGTACGCGGAAAGCCCCGTTGCCGCAAAATTCCTTCCAGCCAAGCGAACCGTCCCAACCGACCGGATCGAACAAGCCACCTCCCTGCCCGGCGTTCTCGAACTCGAAAACGTCGGCCTTTGGCAAACCGCCGCCGAACGCTGCGACTGGCTCTCCGAACGCCTTCCAGCCAATAAAGATACCTATGCCCTGCGCGCCGCCGCCACCCGTGCTTACCCGAGTGACACCCCCGATTTCACCGGCATCCAAGTCACCAGCCTACAATCCAGGCGCGAACAAAAATACCTCTCCGCCCTGCCCGATGGCAAGACTGCCGTGGCCGGCCTCCAAGCCGCTCTGGGCATGGCGGAACTGTTCGTCGACGGCAAACCTCTGCTGTCCACACGCAATCCCCTCGAACTCGCCTCCGCTAGCTTCGACTGGAAAGGTTCACACCAAATCGGCATTGTGTTCACCCCCAGTCGTCAAGGTCGCCCTTGGATCTCAGCCGCCTTGCGTGTCGGCGACCAAACGATAGACCTTCTCGATCAAGACTCCCAATATAGCCTAACCGCCCCACCCGGCTGGCCCAAACTTGCCGCAACCGATAACCACGATTGGCAACCCGGGTTCGCAAATTACGCGTCTCGCCGCCCAACCATGGGCACTTGGAACCTCCGTCCCAACGCTCTTGCTGGCCTCCAACATCACCCCATCATCTTGCGAATCTCGATGGACCGAAGTGGCACAGCCAAGAAGATCTATTTGCGCAAAACAGTGACGCTTACACCAACGCCGCGATGAACCCGGAACGCTTCGCCCCACTGCGACCACCGAGATGGCAAATCAGGCAGAAGATGCACGGATTTCAGCCCTTTTCACCGGCCATAAGCCATTGCCAATGTAAGCAGATCCTTTGACCCAGCCGCCCAAACCGTCCACGCCCCCCACAGGCTTGGCAAGATACCTGGATCCTATCTGGCTGAACTCGATTTGGATGTTCATCGTCTCCCGACTGGGCGATGTGATCACCCTCTACATCGGAATGTTTCTGGTCCCGGATATCGTGGATCAGGAAAAACTGGGGGCGGTATTACCCCTAACCAAACTCGCCACGTTTATCGCATTTCCGCTCATCTTTTTTCAGAGCGGCGCCCTAAAATTCATTAACGTATTCTATCAACGCGGCGAAATCGCCAAGGTTCGCCGCCTGATCCGGGATGTGTCGTTACTCGCATGTGCTTTGAGCGCCATCGTCATCCTTGGCCTCTGGTTCACAAGCGACTGGCTGATGACGCGGCTACAGATTGACGATAGCTCGGTCATGCTGGTCATCGCCTTCTTGGTCATCATGAGTTTTTGGGCCCCCTTGGCCGGCGTCGCCACCCAAAGTCTGAAACGCTTCAAAGTGATCATTGCCTCGCGACTCGTGGCCCCAATTGCCCGCCTCGTGGTCATGCTCCTGCTGCTGCAAAGCTTGCAACTAACCGGCGTGTTGCTCGCTCAACTGGCTTCAATCGTCGCCGTATTCCTGCTCAGTGTCTGGTCTGTCTCCGGGCTTCTAAGGGGGGGGAACTCGAAAGGAATGCAGGGCTCCTACCGAGAAAACCTGCAGGAAATGAAAGCCTATACCATTCCAGTCGGGATCTATGCGATCGTGTATGCAACCCAACAGGCGGCGGAACCATGGTTCGTTCGCGAAGTCCTCAGTAATGCCGAGTCTGCAGCGTTCTATATCATTGCCACGTTCGGCCAAATTCCTCTCTGGCTCGCACCCGCGATCCTTCCGTTTTTGTTTCCAGAAATCTCGGAACGACACGAACGAGGCGAAAACACCTTCCACACCTACCTCAAAGCCATGTTTCTGACCTGCCTGCTCGGCTTTGGTTGCGTCCTGTTCTTCTTCTTGTTCGCCGGCATCATCCTCGACCTCAGAGAAAAGTGGGCCATCTACACCCCCTACGCAATATACATCCCTTATTACGCCCTGATTATCACCCTCTCGACTATGATCATGACCCACATCACCTATCAGAACGCCTGCCGCAAATATGGCTACGTTCGAATTCTGGCCAGCATCACCATGCTGGAGGTGATTGCACTCGTCGGCATGACCATGCTCAACGCGAGCGGCATCGCCGATGTCAGCCTGAATATCGCATTAGCCTCAATGCTCATCATCCGGGTGATGAGTGTTGGCTACCTCATGTTTGACGCGCATCAAACGCGGCCGCGCAACCAGCAGAACGCTACGTCAGCGCTAGTTCCATAACGACAGTTACTCAGGCTGGGACCAGTTCGAGAACGACATTGAAGTAAGGGTCCCCAACATGCCGCTTTTCCTGAAACAGCAAACGAGAGTCTTGGCCGGTAACCGCTTTAACCTCGTTCTGTACCGCCTCAAGAGTGTTCCCGCCCTCGCGCGTGCTGGAAATTCCATATAAAGATACAGGAGCTTGATTCCGTAGATCTGACCGGTAGTTGAAGCAACCCAAATTCTCCAAGGCCTAGCCAGCAGGCTAAATTCGCTTCGACACTCTCTCCACTTGAACCTTTGAGGCACAGGTCATATGGAGACGAACCCGAACACGGTGACAAACACACAGATTATGAACTCCATTCCATGCAGAATTCAAAATATGGCAAGAGTCTGCGGTGGGAAAGAGGTGATCATGCTTCCCCAGCGAGCCCTGTTCTCTCCTCTGATCTTCCCCTTTCTCAAGCCCGGAAAATCCCAAACCGATGGCGAAGACCACACACAGGTTCTTCACTCGTACAACCTCACGTGGGCCAACGAGCGGTGCATCAAACTCGGCGGCGAACTCGTCCTCTCCCTCCCCCTTGGCTACAACAAATACATGGATGAGATTATCCGGGATCAAGGAGGCGTCACCGGCGCCGCCGATTACTTCTTCAAAAGGGGCCGCGTTCGGCAGTGGGAAAACGTAGTCCGGACCAGGCCTTGGCGCGCCCCTTTTCCAAGCCCTACCTCTATGCAAATGGCTTAGTGATTGTGAAGTTCAGCACCGGATAAGGAATTGGATTGAGGCTGATTGGCCATGAAACACGCAATCTGCAGCCGTCATCAAAACAATATGAGAACTCACTTTCCATGAGCCAACCTAACCATCAGTCTCCCCCTATTTGCCCAAGGCAAATCATATTATTTACCGCACCGACAGCCGCGACGTTTCACTTGGCACTCGGTGAATCATTGCAAAAAGCATATCCAAAGGCTGAACTGGTATTCGTCAGCCTCTACCTTCTTGCCGTAAAACGCCTGAGAGCCAAATGCGAACACCGGGTCGTATACTTTCCAGATCTTGTAAAGGAGGCTGCAGGGAGACCAATAGATCCAACTCGGATATCAAATATTGACCGAGCCTTGTACGAACAGATCGGCGCCAACTTGAACATCATGCTCACTGCGGATAAAACTCTCCCTCAAATGGGGAGACGTGCCGAAATTCTTATCCAGCACTATGCGACTGCTCTCGACCAGCTTATTGGTCCGCATACTCTAATGGTATCGAGGATGTTTGACTGCGCCTTTCTCTGGTTATCTGCAGGGATCACAACCATCAAGAAAGGCTGGTCATTTGGCTTTGTCTCCAATGGAGTACCAGCCCGCTCGACCCTGGCTCTTCAAACCCCTTTTAGAACTTGGAACCTTGCTCGCTCCCAAGAAGGAGAGGCCATGCTTAGCCAAGCAAAAGAAATGCTCCACCGCCCCCCCAGCGAACGCGCACATTACATGCAAGATTCGAGCCCTAAAAAAATTCTGCCAGCGGTCCGAGAGAACGTAACGGTCTGTTGGCATCTCTGGCAAGATTATCGAACGGACACCGGAGTCGTCGGGGCTCGGGATGTCATTCTGAATGCACGGCTGCTGATACGCAGGAAGATTCCTCGCTTCCACCCTCAGATGGACATCATCACCCAAATCGACGTCGAAAATTTCGAAGCGCCTTTTTGTTTCTTCCCACTCCAATATGAACCAGAAGCATCAATACTCATGTACAGCCCATGGTTTCGTAGTCAGGAGGAAGCGATCCGGCTGATCTCCCAGGCCCTTCCAGCGGGCTGGAAGCTTTTGGTGAAAGAACATCCCACGATGATGCAGCTTCGACCGTCCCAGTTCTACAAGAAGCTAAAAAAAATCCCCAACCTACGACTCGTCTCCCCAGATATCCCAGCCACCACAATCATTCAATCTTCTAAAGCTGTGTTCTGCATCACAGGATCCGCCACCCTTGAGGCCAAGTTATTGGGCAAACCCGCCTATTGTCTAGGCCGACCTCCCTTTCATTATATGTTGGACGGGAGTGATACTGGTTCGAACGGCATCAGACTCGACCGGTTCTTCCACCTACTAGAGAACCCAGAGAACCGAGATATAACGGCACAGGACTTTGCTCGCTATGCAGCCGGGACGCTCGACGCACACGGCTGTACTTTCTCAAAGAATGGTGTGTGGCAGCATGACGACAGTCCGGAAAACGTTAGAATTTTTATGGAATATATTACCGCCTGCCTTCTTCAAACGAATGAATAATTTTTACATCTTAACTCTGGGCAATTTTTTCAAAAATCGGACAATATAGAACCGTCAGATTTTCTAAAAATGTTCAAAACTTATCGGTGTTCCGGCTACCAAATCAGAGCGAGCATTCCTCTTTAACACGTACTCGAAGTACTTCGGCTCCAGTCCATCACCTGGGCGGATCACACGAATGTTTTCAGTGGTAAAGGCTTCGCCTGCCGCGATATCTTTCACCGCATAGATGGAGCGCTTGAACTGACGGCTGCTCTGCTCAGCCTCCTGCACCCCGTATTGTACCTGCCCGAGGGATTGGAAGGCTCGCTCGGTCTCGACCACCAGCGCGGCAAGTTCTGCCGGTTCCAAGGAAAAGGCAGAATCCACGCCGCCATCAGCTCTGGATAGTGTGAAATGCTTCTCCACCACCCGCGCACCAAGCGCCGTGGCCGCCACCGCAGCACCGATTCCCATCGTGTGATCGGACAAACCAACCGGACAACCGAACAGTTCAGCCATGTGGGGAATTGTTCGGATATTGGTATTCTCCGGCGTCGCAGGATAGGTGCTGGTGCACTTGAGTAGCGCCAGCTGTTCGCAGCCGTTTTCGCGCAGGACGCGCACCGACTCATCAATATCCGCCGCCGTCGTCAGCCCGGTCGACATGATCACCGGCTTACCGGTCTGTGCAACTTTCTTCAGGAGAGGGTGGTCGGTATTTTCGAACGAGGCGACCTTGTAGATGGCGCAATCGAGCGTTTCGAGGAAATCAACAGACGTGGCATCAAAAGGGGAACTGAACGGAACCATGCCCTTTTCACGGGCCCGTTCAAAGAGCGGACCGTGCCACTCCCACGGTGTATGAGCTTTCTCGTAAAGCGAGTAAAGTGTCTCGCCCTTCCATAGAGAGTCCACATTGCTAACCGAGAACAGCCCGTGGTCTGCAGAGATCGTCATCGTATCAGCAGTGTAGGTCTGGAGTTTGATAGCATGCGCTCCTGCATCGGCCGCAGCATCGATGATCGCCATGGCACGATCAAGTGACTGGTTGTGGTTCCCCGACATTTCCGCGATAATGAACGGGGCGGCAGGCGTGTTTGCAAACAAGTTGGACATTCGATCGCTCATGATAATATTTTTCCTTCTATTACTACATTTTGGGGATCTGCAAAGCGTGTAATCTCCAGCACGCCGTCGGGCGCTTTGACGAAAAAAGATTCCTCCATCACTGCGAGAACAAGCCCGTCAGCGTCTGCCCCGCTGAAACCCATTGAAGACAGTCGAACCCAATCGATACGAACCCGTTGGCCATCACAATCAGAAAAAGCACCTGGGTAGGGCGGTGTCTGCGCACGAACCCAGTTCCGAATACGGAATCTATGCCACGACCAAGAAATCCGTCCGTCTTCGGGCATGCGCTTGCCATAAAAGGATGCTAAGCTGTGATCTTGCGAGACAAACGAGGCACCGGTTTGCAGCAATCCAATGACGTCGCGAATCATGTCAGGATATATCGTTTTGAACTTTGCCAGAATACTAGCACCCGAGTCATCAGGTTCGATCAAAACCGAACGTTGGAGCAGTATATCTCCGGCGTCACATTCCTGAACAATCCTGTGAGCAGTGATGCCCGACATCTCTTCCCCGTTGATGATTGCCCAGACATGTGGTGTGCGACCACGGTAACGCGGGAGCAATGACCCATGGAAATTAATGGCAGCGATGCCAGCTAGGTCGATGAGATCCTGATCGACGAGAAATAGATAATTTACAGAAAGGAGGACATCGATCTTGAGCTTACCAAGCGCTTTAATCGCCCGCCCTTCACGGGGATTTCCAACGAATAGAGGAATCTTCAGTTGGTTCACACGCTGGCGAATATTCTCTGAACCCTTGTCGGTGCAAACAAACTCAAGCGAGACCTCATCGGAGATCGCTTTAAGCACAGTGTCTCCCAGGCCACCACTTGCAAGTAGGCCAATACTCAAGATGTCAGATTTCAACGCAGCAGGCCGGCAAAAAGAGTTGAGAAGTCAGGGCGGTACCTTCGCACAGGGGCCACCCAAGAATCAGGAGTGAGAGCATTGGAAAAGCCTTCAGCCAGAGACAGTTGCAATAGTCCGGAGAAGATTCCGTTTTGATTATCGGCAGTTTTAAGAACGCAGAGTTTGCGACCGACCACGAGGTATTCAAGAGCCACCGTACTCGCGGCACAGATTCCCATTGCACTACGTGCCATGAGGAGCGCCATTTCCCGGGGGGCTAGACCACAATGAAAATGTATGTGGGGCACCGCGCCATACGCTTCCCGAAGCGAATGGATTGCGGGATTCATCGACCCAAGCACAACGTGGATTTCACGACTGGCGTTCTTACCGACTTCGGCAAGCACTCCGCGGGTTGTCTCCGAAGGGTCGGACCCGCCAAGGCAAATAAAAATCGATCCATCAGTCTCTTCGGGCCCCTGCGACCAAAACGCAGGATGCAACATGAGCGCATCTAGCCCCAGAAGAAACTTGCATCGGCCGTCCGTAGAATAATCAGACTCAATTGTACCGGGTGCATGATTGATAATAAGATCAGCAGCATATGGCCCATCTTTGAGGTCATCAACAAGGGCCAGTTTGAGTCCGGTTCCCCGGAGGGCCGTCTGATAGGAATACCCGAAATCGTACCCATCAAGGCAGACGATTCTGGCATTCAGGCCCGCAGCCTGCTCTGCAACAATACCCGCCTCATCGGTCCCAGAAAGGTGCCCAGGCAACGAGAGACAGGTAATCCCTTCGCGCTCGCAACGCATTACGAGTTCGGGAGAGGGTGCGCGCATTATCAGGACCTTTTGGAAACTCTGACCAAGGCCCGCCGCAATCGCTAGACAGCGACTAACGTGGCCGAAACCAATTTCGGGACTGGCATCTGCGCGGAAGACGACGGTAAGCTTACCTGCGTTATTTTGAGAATTAGCCATGAGATACTTGGGCGTCCTAGCCCACCCCTACAGTGCTCTGGTCATGCGGCCCAATTCCAGAACAACTCAGTGGATTGGCCACCCAACCAACACACACGTACATGATACCGGGGACAATGATGGCGGCGAGATCCTGATTTAAAAGCCTAAACGAGTTCGAGGATACAGGACTGGTTAAACGGATTTCCCATTCCAAGGCGGGCAAGCTTCTGGACGTCACCAAAATTTTTAGCCTCGGACAGAATAGACTGGGCACCATACCCGGCACGACGTTGGTAGACCCTACCGAAGTAGTTTTGCAGTTCATGAATTGGTTCGACCAAAACAACTCTTTTGGCAACCCTTCTCATCTCGGCCAGAGCTGCGCCAATGGTGCTAGGCGGAACCTGCTCCAAACAATGACATGAGTAGATGAGATCGTAGGCTTTGTCCTCCACCGGAATGGATCGAATATCAGCGGTAAATGTTATGCCCTCCGTATGAGTTTGAGCCCTGCTGGCTCGTTCAGGAGATAAATCAAACCCATCAACAGGGTAATTTATCCGCGCAAGGTTGATCCCATCGCCGCAGCCAGCTTCAAGGACTCTCTCCCCCGGGCGAATCTCACCTTCAATCACGCCCGCTAATTCGTCACGATATTGGCCTACTGGAATAACCTTAAGTCGCCAATTGGAGTAGAGCACCAAGCGCCATTCCATTTGAGCATGATAGTCGCAGCCATCCCAAAACGCCGCGACTTCCTCCCCAGAATCTGCACGAGGCTCAAAGCTTGTTGTTAGTGCTGCCTTCGATTGTAGAAATAGTCGGCCAGCGAAGTCTATCGGGTAAGGAAGTTTCATGGCAAAATCCGAGATGACGTATCCTTTGAAAAAGTCCAGAATAAGATAGTAGTGAAGAAAACACTGAGTCAATGACAGGCTTGTCCATGCGTAGATCCTCAAAGCCAGGTATGTCGATGGTCCAAACCTAAGAGAAAAGGAGAAGATCTAGCTCTCTCCATAAACCGCTGGCTAACGAATGGTTTCTCGCGTCATGAAGATTCCTGTTATATGGGAGGGACGACTTTCTGTTGCACATTCGCATTGATGTCGAGGAATTCGGGGTGGGTGATAAGCAAGTTGGACAGGCCTGCATGATTTAACGAAGGGGCGTTATGTTGCTCGATCAAGGTCTGCAGCAGTTCATAGTCGTCCTGAGTGTCGAGAGTCAGTCGCTCCGAAGAGTGATCGGCCTCTTGTGTGACATGCAGTATCCGGCAATCGCAGCGCCCCTGATAGAAATAGGGCATCACGTGTTCACGCTCATGGTCATGCACCGCAGATTTCTGGGCTTCGGCGAGCAATTCATAGGAGATGATTTCAAAATCCATTCCCACCGGATAGGTTCGCTTCTGGCAGTTCGAGAGGTAAACTCGGTCATCTCCTTCTGCCAGATACCTGTCGATCCCCTGCTTCACCAACGCCCCATCGATCAGCGGACAGTCGGAGGTAACGCGCACGATGATGTCGAGCGATTCCCGGGTAGCCAGGTGGTAGAACCGGGATAGCACATCATCTTCATCCCCTCGAAAATAGATCAGCTTGTGCGCCTTGGCAAAGTCTTCAAGCGGGTCGTCTTCAGGTCGATCGGTAATCGCCAGATACAAAGGCGCTCCGGCCTCTTTCAGCCGGTTGACATGATGTTCCAGCATCGGTTTTCCCCCAGCGGGCAGGAGGACTTTCCCAGGCAGGCGGCTGCTTGTCATGCGCGCCTGGCTGATGATCCCGACTTTTTTCATGTGACAAAACCTTTCACGAGTTCGATCACCTGATCCTGCTCGGCATCCGTGAGAGTTGGATACATGGGCAGCGATAGGCAACGTTCGTAGTAGGCTTCGGCCTGCGGAAGCGTCCCTCTATCCTGTCCGTAATAAGGCATGGTGTGCACCGGAATGTAGTGAACTTGGGCAAAGATCTGGTGGTCGCGTAAGTGCTGATAGAGGCCCGCGCGGTCATCAACGAGAATGACGAACAGGTGGTAGGCATGGCCGTGATCTGCGGGTGGGGTGAGGAAGTTCACCGAGGTCGAGGCAAAGGCTTCACGATATTGATCCGCGATCGCACGGCGACGTGCGAGGCCAGCGGCTGCCCGTTGCAGTTGGGCCGAGCCGAGGGCCGCCTGCACGTCGGAGAGCCGATAGTTGTAGCCCAGCTCCTGCATCTCGTAGTACCAGCCGCCATGGTTTTCCTTGAGGCGGGCTGGATCCTTGGTGATCCCATGCGTACGTAACAGTCGAACCGCCTCAGCAAGTTTGGGGCTGTTGGTGGTCACCATCCCCCCTTCGCCGCAAGCGATATGCTTGACTGGGTGAAAAGAAAAAATCGCGAGGTCGGCGAACGCACCGTTACCACACGATTGTGCTACATCTTGCGCGTCTGTAAAAAATCCCCCCGGCGCATGGCAGGCGTCTTCAATAATCCAGCAGTCGAACTCGTCAGCGAGGGCACGAAAGGCTTCAAGATCCACTGCATAACCGGCAAAATCGACCGGAATGATTCCGGCAAAGGTGCCGGCCGGTTCAGATTCGAGGTAGGCGCGCACCGCATGAATGTCGAGCAGGGCGGTCTCCGGATCAATATCAGCAAATACCACCTCGGCCCCACAGTAGCGAACGCAGTTCGCCGATGCGGCAAACGTAATGGGGGTGGTGATGACCTTTTGCCCAGGCTTGAGTCCAAGCGCGAGCGCACAGAGATGTAGTGCCGTGGTACCATTAGAGACCGCAATCGCGTGTTCGGCACCGACATAAGCGGCAAAGTCCGCCTCGAAGGCTCCTACCGCCGGTCCCTGAGTCAGGAAGTCGGATCGCAGGACATCCGCAACTGCGGCGATGTCCTCCTCGGTGATATGTTGGCGCCCGTAGGGGATCATGTGACAGGATCAGTGGCAGGGCTGAAGGTGAAATTCGGATCCACATGCAGGCGGATTTGCTCACGAATGGCCTCCACGGTGAGAAAGTCCTCATTGGTCCCGGAGTTGTAAGTGAAGCCCTGTTCCACGGGAGCCCCATTGAACGCCTTGCAATACGCATCCACATCCCAAAGCGGAGTCGCGGGACAAATGACAAAGTACTTGCCGAGTTGCAAGGTGCTGAACGAGTCGGTTTCAGTGATCATCTCCTCATGGAGTTTCTCGCCCGGGCGGATCCCGATGATCTCCTGCTTGCAGTTCGGCGCAATGGCAGTGGCGACATCGGTAATGCGATAGGAGGGAATTCGCGGTACAAATACCTCGCCACCCCAGGCATTTTCGAGCGCGTAGAGGACCATGTTGACGCCGTCTTCAAGCGAGATGTTAAAGCGGGTCATCTCGGCATGCGTAATCGGCAGGACGCCTTCGCGGCGCTTTTTGAGAAAAAAGGGAATGACCGAGCCCCGTGAGCCAATGACATTACCGTACCGAACCACAGAGAAGCGGACATCCCGTTTACCCTTCATATTGTTGGCCGCAACAAACAGCTTGTCGGAGCAAAGCTTGGTAGCACCATAGAGGTTGATCGGAGCTGCCGCCTTGTCGGTGGAGAGAGCGACTACGTGCTTCACGTTTTGGTCGAGAGCCGCGTTGATCACATTCTCGGCCCCCAGCACGTTGGTCTTGATGCACTCCATCGGGTTGTATTCGGCTGCTGGCACCTGCTTCAGGGCCGCTGCGTGAATGATAATATCAATGCCCTCGCAGGCGCGTCGAAAGCGGTCACCATCTCGAACATCTCCGATAAAGTAGCGAATCTGTGGGAATTTCGAGGCCGGGAACTGCTGGGACATCTCGAACTGCTTTAGTTCATCGCGCGAGTAAACGACGAGCCGCTCGACGGACGGGTCCTGAAGCACTGTTTTGACAAACTGCTTCCCGAAGGAACCGGTGCCCCCAGTGACGAGGATTGATTTTTTCTCTGCCTTGCTCATATGTTCGCTACTAATTTTTGTTTTGATCAAAGCCGAAGCCATGAAAGATTCAACCCAGATTCTGAAAAAACGAGAACTTGCCGTCCAAACATTGGCAGAGTTGAACTGCGGACGCTAAATCGATGGAAGCGCCTGAACACCTGCTCATTTTCACCCGCTGGGACAATGTCTACATGCGCATAGAGCTTGGGAAAAGCCTGAAAAAGAAGTTCCCAGACGCCAAGCTTCAGTTTGCTACCGTCAACTATTGGGCACACTTGCAGGTAGAAAATGCTGGAGCACACTCAATCTACCTACTGGACCGGATGCAGCGTTGCGACCCCAATGCCATTGCCCCGAATCGTAAGGAGGCTTTAGACAAGGCCATTTATGAGGAGACTGGAGCGACCTTGAACATGATGACGCTGGGCGAAAGAGCAAGGCCCAGAAACGGGAAGAAGGTGGAGGAGATGCGAGATCGCCATCTCGTCGTCCTCGATGAAATAGTCCAATCCAAAACCCTCATGGTGCATGAAACATGTGACTCGATGGTCTACTGGCTGGCCAGCAGCTTGGTGCTTTCGAGAGGCGGATGGAATTTTAGCTTCATCAGCTGTGGGATCCCCTCCAACACCGTGTTGGGCATGCGCACTGCGTGGACAAGGTGGCTAGCCTCCGGAGCACTTTCGCCTGCCATCACCGTCGCCGAACAGCAACAAATCCTGGCGGAGCCGGTCGCAAAGCGTATGGGCTACATGAACCAGAAGACCATGGAAAATCCGCTCGACTGTTCAGGTACCAGTGCATGGTTTCAGAATCGACCGATTAAAGACCGCATCAGTCCTTGTGAAAAAAATCTGGCGGTCACATAGAATGTGGAACGCCAATGACTCTACATGAACTCCTTAAAACGAAAACTCATTGATGCCATCCCTCGGAAATTTGGGTTTCAATGCCACGCCCTTTTTTCGCGAGGCCGGGCACTCTTCCATCGCGGCGACAAGGTGTACTGTCCCATTTGCGACAGACAGTTTCGTGGCTTCCTCCCTGGCGGAGAACGCTTTCCGATTCTTGATGAATTTGAGGTAGTGGGCCAGAGCTTCCACGAAGCCGGATATTGCCCTCGGTGCTACGCTGCAGACCGAGAACGACTGTTGATGCTCTACCTCAGGGATGAACTGAAGCTGTTCAGCGCAGACCGGCGCGTCAACTCAATGCTCCATATTGCACCTGAGTGGACACTGCGAAAGCCCCTCTTGAAATGCGGCTTGGAAACATATATTACTGGAAATCTTGACCCGTGGTTGTCTGACGTGTCTCTCGACATCACCGATATCCCCTATCCTAACAAGAGTTTTGACCTCCTAATGGCCAACCACGTCCTGGAGCATGTTCCAGATGATACCAAGGCGATGAGCGAGATCCGGCGGGTATTGAAACCGGGCGGCCATGCAATATTACAGGTGCCGCTCACCTACATTCGCGAAAAGACCATCGAGGACAAAGACGCGCTCTCCTGGACCGACGCCGAGCGAGAAACGACCTTTGGCCAACGAGACCACGTGCGTATTTATGCATTCGCGGACTACAAACGCCGCCTTTCCGATGCCGGTCTCACCGTGAATGCCATCGACTGGACCACATGTAGTTTTCGCCAAGCGGAAAAAGCCGTCCTCAATCCTAACGAACGCTTAATCGTAGGGACCAAGTAAACTTTTGAAGATCGCTATTTTCAATTCGCATAACCTGTGGCCTCCACATTGGGAGACCCAGCTGGAAATCATGGAAGAGCACCTGGAAAAAGAGTGCCAGGTGGACCTCATTTCATGTGATGGAGAACTGGCCATCTGCGACAATAACGTTGGCCATCAACGGTGGCGCTGCGCAGCCTGTGTCCTCCGGCGGGAGGTAGGGATAGGAGCACTCCGCGCCCCGATAAATAAGTTTGGCATCCGGGATTTCGACGGAGAGCCGATCGACACCGATGCAATGCTTGAGGGTATTGAATCCATTGAGCAACTGAAAGCCCTCCGATTCCACGAGTTCGATCTCGGGTATGCGGTTGCCTCCTCAGTCATTACTATGACTCGGAATGCAAAACCCGAGTTTGAAGCCCACCGTCCGATGGTTCGAAAATATGTGCAATCCAGTGCGCGAATTTACGACGCATTCCTTCGATATCTCAATCGGCAGCGACCAGATCGGGTGTACATCTTTAATGGGCGCTTTGCTCACAATCGCGCTGTCGTACGAGCCTGCCAGGCACACGGAACCGCATTCACAACACACGAACTGGGATGGCGACCCAATCAATACAGCCTGTTTCATGACCGCTTGGTTCACGATATTAATAAAACGGTCGAGGAAGTTAACCTCTTTTGGGAAGAGGCGGGAGATGCTCGGGAAACAATCGGCGCAAAATGGTACCAGGATCGACGCTCTGGTGACACCAATTCTCACCTGAACTTTATCGAGAAGATGAACAACGGCCTCATTCCTGAGGGCCTGAGCGAAGACAAGCGTTTGATCACCGCCTTCACATCCTCGGACGACGAGTTTGTCTCCATCACTCCGGATTGGGAAGAAGGCCTGATGCCAGACCAAGGAAAGGCTATCCCGCAAATTCTCAAAATGCTTGATCCCGAACAAGATATACTCGCGGTGCGCATCCACCCAAACACCTCTGACAGCAGCTGGAAACGACTTCAAGAGGCCCTCAAAGATCTTCCCGGAATGATCCTCATCGCTCCAGACGCGCAGTTCGACAGCTACACCCTGCTCGAAGCATCGAAAATGGTCATCTCGTTTGGCTCCACCATCGGGATTGAAGCCTGCTTCCATGGGAAGCCAGTTATTCTTCTTAAGAACTGCGTCTATGCAAACCTCGATGTGGCCTATGTTCCGGCGGACCAGACCGCGCTAGCGGGCCTGCTCTCGAACCGGTCTTTGCCTGCCAAAGACCGAGAGGGCGCGCTGAAGTATGGGTACTATTTTAAGTCGCGTGGGGATGACTTCCGCTTTTTCAAAAGTCGCAATTTCATTTTCGGAAAATTCAAGGGGAGAAACCTTCTTGGGCACAACCTCTTTCACTTGTTTCGCCCCTCGGTTCGCCGTGCTTGGTGGCGTGCGATTCGGGCTGGGTGAAGGTGTGGCTGCGGAGCATGAGGCAACACCATGTTTTTCGAAATCAATAACATAAGATGCGCATGGCGTCCAAGCAGATAGATCAGAGTCCTTGATTATGCACTTGATCATTCAGGCAAGAATTTTCTACATTTAAAAAGGAAAAACCAGCCATATAAATGAGCATAAAACCGAATAAAATTCAAGTTATCGCAGCGTTACTTGCATTCACCTCCATTTGGGTGGCTCTTCTAGCCGGGAGCTTGTTTACAGGCGAGTCACTTTTTGCCGGCGATGCGCCGGGATTGAGGCCGTCAAGCCCTAGCGCACTACTCCCAACTCACTTTTACGGGAATTGGCATCAGGCAAATGGCGGGCTTGGTGAGGGATCCGGTGCCACCACCTGGAGCCCTCTGCGCTGGCTACGCGACTTGGTGACCTTTTCGGCGAGGCACCAAGAGATAACCTACGTCATCGCTACGCTGGTGACCTTTCTGGGCATGATTTATTATCTGGGCGGTCTGTTCATTCCGATGGCCCAGCGCATAGCTCCAGCACTGGCGTATACCTTTGCCGGGTATTCCTTTGGGCTGATCGCCGGGGGCCACAATGGCTTTTTCCAGATGACCGCGTACGTCATCTGGCTGTTTGCCGTGGTGCATCGAGGTGTCGAACGGGACTCGTGGCTACACTATGCTTGGGCTGGAACGCTGATCATCTGGGGTATTGGCGTGCAACCGGATATGATGATTCCGCTGTCAATTGTCGCCGCATTGTATGGCCTGACGCTATTGATCGGGCGCTGGCGGCGCAGCGAGGCCCGCGGCAAACTGCTGGTCCGCACCGGAATCGGCCTTGCTGTGATGCTGCTCTTTTTCGGCCTGTTTGGTATCGGTGCCTTTCGCTTTTTATTCGAAACCGTGATTCCCACCCGAGACACCGAGGCGGGGCAGACGTCGGCCCAGCGCTGGGCATTTATGACCAACTGGAGCATGCCGGTCACGGAGACGCCGGAGTTCATTATCCCAAACCTATTCGGAGTCGACAGCGAGACACCAGAGACGCCTTACTGGGGTGCACTTGGGCGGCCGATGGACTGGGAGAAGAACATTGGTATCCTTGAGAGAAATCTGACGGTCGTCGACGAGACGCAACGGCCCGCCATTCAAAAGCAACTGCAACAGTATCGCCGTGCGGTGAACTTGAGACAGCACAGTATGTATCTCGGGGTCGTGCCGGTGGCACTGGGTCTGTTTGCTCTGGGTCTGAGCCTGTTTGCCCGAGACCCGGAGTGGGAGTGGGCTCCTGGGAAAGGGATTCGCTGGCGCAGCCTCGTGTGGTTCTGGATGGGGGTCGGGTTTGTCGGGCTGGTATTATGTTACGGGCGAAACCTCTTCGATGGAGCGTTCTACCGCCTTCCCTATAGCATTCCCTACCTCGGTAAGATCCGTGCACCGGTAAAGTACATCCGGCTGCTCGAAATTGGCCTAGCGTTCACGTCTGCGATCGGTCTCGCCCTGGCGATGGCCCGCTTAAAGAGAATGAACACGGCCGCAGAAGCGGAAAGCAAGGAAACGCCAACAGCCGAAGCGACCAAGGTAAAAAAGACCAAAGCAAAGAAGAACAAACGCTCGGTTGTAAAGCCGACCAAAGCCAAAAAAAACAAAGCAAAGAAAAACAAACGCTCGGTCGCAAAGCCGCCTCCATCGACAGCGGGAAACGGAATCAAAAACATGGCGTTCTTCTGGGGCTTTGTAGGATGCGCCGGGATGGCCATCATCTTGCTAATCGCTCTCCTAGGCAGCCAAATGGATTCCGCCAGCTTCAGCCGCAAACTGCAGCCGCTGGGGTTTGCCGGCAAGGCCAAAGAACTCCAGAGCCAAATGGGTCTCGCCTTTCTCCAGAGTATGGTTCTGTTTGCCGCCCTCGCGGCATTTTTCGGGCTGGGCTGGCGCAAGCCGCAATTGAAGCTGCTGGTCTGGACCCCTTGGATTCTGGTCGCGCTCGTTTCCGTGGATGTTTTCCTAGTCAACTTCCGGCTGATTCGTACCCGAGACAAAAGCGCTTGGCATGCGGCAAATCCAGTGGCTGAGATTATTACCTCAACCCCAGGACGCTGGCAGACGGACAATCTCGCAATCCCATTCAACAAGCTCAACCCGATCAGCTACAATTGGATTTACAATGGGGTGTACAGCCTGCGTCCCTCGTCTCAGCAGACTGTCAAAGCCGATACCAAGGACTTTTTCGACCAACTTCAGAGCACACCAAAACGGCTATGGGACGTCACCGGCACCCGCTTCGTCATCGCTCCACGAGCCCAAGCGCGAGCGCTCATGGCACAGCCCGGGATGACCGAAGTTACAGGGGTCGATCTGGATCAATCGTCCAGAACATGGAAGACAGCGGCGATAGGTAGTGGACCGCTGGCCCTCTTTGAGAATGAAACCGCTCAGCCATATGCGAGCCTGTACTACCAGTGGACTGAGGTTGCTGAAACCAACATGCTGAAACGCTTGGCCGAGCCCGGCTGGCAGATGAAGCAGGAACTGCTCGTTGAAGCTGGAAAGGAGATCCCTTCCAGCCAGAATGGTGAAGCGGTGCAGGCAAGCGCGGTGGACGAGGCCATGTTGGATCACCGCCCGACCGAAATCAAGCTTGAGGTCAGCACAGACAAGGATGCGATTCTTCTGCTTCAGGAGAAATACCATCCGGACGTAAAGGTCGAAGTCAATGGAAAGCCTGCCAAGCTGCTGCGCTGTAACGGAATTCTGAGAGGGGTCCACCTCCCTTCGGGCGATCACACAGTCGTGTTTACCTATCGCCCCTATTACCTGGCGCTGGTATTGAGCCTACTCGCGACGGCAGTGTTGGTGCTGTGGTCGATTGGAAGTCTGATCACAGGACGGCGCGGGCGCCAAGATGAAGCCGCCGCGGCGACGAGTGCATAAGATGAAGGCTCCTCTCGTATCGGTCCTCACCCCCGCATACGGCGCAGAGGACTTTCTGGCCGAAACGATCGAAAGCGTCCTTGGACAGAGCTATACAAACATCGAATACATCATCATCGAAGACTGCTCTCCGGACGGGACCTGGGAAATCATCGAAAAGTATGCCAAGCAAGATACTCGGATAAAGGCATTTCGAAACCCCCAGAACCTTCGCATTGCAGGTACCCGAAACCGCTGTGTATCGCTGGCAGCCGGAACCTATGTTGCCTGGCAGGATGCCGACGACATTTCGTTACCCGAGCGAATAGCTCGGCAAGTGGAACGGATGGAGGCGCACCCCAAAGTGGGCATCTGCGGAACAGCCTACGAGATGTTTAATACATCGGGCCCGATGCGGGTGCGACGCTTTCCGCAAGATGATGCGGCGCTCCGAAAGATGATTTTCAAGGCGTCGCCCGTTTCCCAGCCTACGGCAATGATCCGTAAGTCCTGTTTGGACGAGGCTGGGGAGTATGATGGCACTTACCGGAATTGCGAAGATCTCGACATGACCTTTCGAATTGGACGCCAACACGAATTGGCAAACGTGGACGAGGTTCTGGTTCGCTATCGAGTTCATGACGCATCCACGACGTTCAAAGACATGAACGTGATGCTAAAGGACACGCTAGCGATTCGAAAAAAATACAATGACGGCATTGAGTATCGAAAAAGTGCCGGAGATCATGTCGCATGCTTGGCGACTCGAGCTATGTCGATGCTCCCTGCAGCGTGGACCGTTGGACTGTTTGACAAACTACGCCCGATATTTGTAAAAGCTGAAAGTTCGAGGTCGGGGACCTAGCAGCAGAACAGCTTGATTTATCGACCAAATCCGCGAAATTTGGCTACTGCAATTACCTAACCAAGGAGATCAGTATGCGCTATCGTATACTAAATTAATTTTACCGACAGTAGGGTTATGACTGGAATTTATAAGTCGAATTCTGAGTTAACTTGAGATCAACATTAAAACACCCCAAAAGACATCGTATGCTCACCATTTGCCTATTAGCCGGTGCCCGGCCGAACTACATGAAAATTTTTCCGATCTGGAAGGAACTGAACCGACGTGATGACATGGAGGCGGTCGTCGTGCACACCGGACAACACTATGATAAAATCATGTCGGACGTGTTCTTCGAGGAGTTCGACCTGCCAAAGCCGCACCACTTTCTTGGCGTGGGTTCGGGAACGCATGGCGAGCAAACCGGCAAGGCGCTGATCGAAATCGAACGCGTCCTCACCGAAATCAACCCCGCCGCGCTGGTGGTCGTCGGCGACGTAAACTCGACCGTAGCGGGCGCGATGGCCGCGGTGAAAATGGGCATTCCCTGCGCGCACGTCGAAGCCGGCCTGCGTAGCCGCGACCGACGCATGCCCGAGGAGATCAACCGGCTGATCACCGACGCCATCTGCGACTTCCTGCTCACCCCCTCCCCCGACGGCGACGACAACCTGCTCGCCGAGGGCATCCCCGCCGAACGAATCCACTGCGTCGGGAATGTGATGATCGACAGCCTAGCCGACATGTTGCCGAAAGCCACCTTTCCGAACGCCATCGCCGATCTCGGAGTGGACCCCGGCAACTATATTGCCGTCACCCTACACCGTCCTTCGAACGTCGATGATCCAAAAAATCTCGAAAAACTTCTTACCGATCTGGTTGCGATTTCACGCGAGGTCCCCGTCGTGTTTCCCGCCCATCCGCGCACCCGCAAACGCATCGCCGAACAACTCCCTGATCTCGATCTCGGCGACCAGTTTCACCTGCTCGGCCCCATGGGCTACCTCGACTTCCTCGGACTCACCGTCAACGCCCGCCTGGTCATCACCGACTCCGGCGGTATCCAAGAGGAAACCAGCTATCTCGGTATTCCGTGCATCACCGTGCGCGAAAACACCGAACGCCCGGTCACCATCACCGAAGGAACGAACCAATTGTTCATGCCGGGGGCGGACGGCCTCGCGGCGGTTGCGCGTTCGGAGATGGCCAAGGAACGCTGTCCGGCGCCGGTGATCGACAAGTGGGACGGCAAGGCTGCGGTGCGGATTGTCAATCTACTCAAACAACTTCTCGGGTAGGGAGACATTCAGTTAGAGCGAGGCCGACGGATATTGAAATGCATTCGACCTGTGTAAAATCCTCTCAGCGCCGCGCACTTTTGGTTATCCTTTTCCCAAACCTTGGGTAGAGCATTAGCACGTGATAACCATTTCCATCGTGATTCCTTGTTACAACGAGGAGGGCAACATCGTCGTGATGGTGGAGGCCCTGCGCAACGTACCGCTGTTTAATCAAGATACAGATCGCGGGGCTGAACGCTATACGCTGGAGATCGTGTTCGTCGACGACGGGTCCCGCGACACCACTTGGAAACTGATTCAAGAAATGGCCAAGTCCGACCCGGCCGTGCGCGGCATTCGCTTCTCGCGGAACTGCGGCTACCAGACCGCCCAACTGGCCGGTATTCGCGAGGCCACCGGCGACGCGGTCATCACCATGGACGCCGACCTGCAACACCCCCCGAGTCTGATTCCGACCATGGTGGAACACTGGGAGAAGGGAACGCCCTTGGTCATCACCGAGCGCCGCGACGACGCCAAAATCGGCGCGTTCAAACGACTCACGTCTTGGGGGTACTACAAAGTGTTCCGCTGGCTGACCAAGATTCCGATCGAACCCGGCCATGCCGACTTCCGTCTCCACGACCGTAAAGTGGTCGACGCGATCAACTCCTACAAAGAAGACTCGGTGTTTTTGCGCGGACTGGTCGCCTGGCTCGGCTTCGACAACGTCGTCCTGCCCTACGATGTCGGCGTGCGCCATTCCGGCGAGACCAAATTCTCGATCAAAAAGATGCTGCGACTGGCCTTGGACGGCGCGTTCATGTTTTCCAATTTCCCGATCCGCTTCGGACTCTGGCTCGGCTTCAGCGTCACCGCTCTGTCGGTGGTGATGCTGGTCGCCGGCCTGCTGATCACCTGGTTTTTCCCCGAGCTCAAAAAGTACCTACTACCCGACTGGGCGACCCTCGGCGTCTACATCACCTTCCTGTTCGGGCTGCTGTTCATTCAAATCGGCATCATCGGCGAGTACCTCGCCCGAACCTACATCGAAGCCCGGCAGCGTCCGCGGTATATTATCGCGGATGAAGTGGGTTCGGCGCGCGAGGAGTAATCAGTGTTCAGTCATCAGTCATCAGTCATCAGTGGGTGACGCCCTGCGGGCGCCGCGCCCCTGAGGACATTTCGCAAGTAGCTCTGCCTTCCAAGGCGGAGTCTGGACCGCTGGCTTTCAAGCCGGCAGTCCTGCGTCAGTTTAAGATTTCTGGATCATTCAAATTCTAATTCTGGAGGACGAGGGGCCTCCCGAGCCGGTTGCGATGAACGGACGACCGAGGTTGTCTCGGACGTGGTTCGGGGTTCACCATGTTCGCTTTGGATCAAAATAATGTCGAATTTCAAACGGCCCCAACCGCCACGAGAGTATGGCAGGCCCTTGCCATAGTGTGGCGAACGCTTGCCACTCTATGGCGAACCGTTGCCATAGAGTTTTTACACCGCTCTGACACAATCGAACCGCCGGATGGTGTACAATGGGGACATGAAAAAGTTTGGTGCCCATCTCATCCTCTTCCTGTTCAGCTTGTTCACCGTGGTTCTCATCGGACGCGAACTGCAACCGGCAGAGCCCGCGAACCGCGCTGACCGCAACCCGGTCTACACCGAACCCGTCCCAGCCGATCAGGCGAAGGCGCTGCATCTACTCGATGACGGAACCCAGACCATCGGCTGGATCACCGGCGCGGACATGGTGGGCAAACGCGCGCGGATCGAACAGGGCGACCAAACCAAGAAGGTGAAAATCGCCCCCGACAATACCTTCATCTGGCAGCATCCACCCGGAACCAATCTGATCAAAGTTGTCGTCGGCGACCTAAGCGAACAGATCACCCCGCGCGTTCACGATAGCCTGAACACCTGCGTGTACTTCGTCGTCGACCGCAATCTCTACCGCCCGCAACAGGAAATGCAGTTCGCCGGCTTCGTGCGCAAACTCGGACCCGAACAAGGCGACGGCGCTCGCTTCGAACCGGTAGCCGCCACCAATCTCACCGTCGAACTGCGCACCGCGACCAAAGGCAATCTCGCCGCCTCGTTCGAGGTGCACACCGATCCGGTCGGCCGCTTCGTCGCCAGCTACCGATTCACCGAAGGCGATGCGCTCGACGACTACATTCTCACCGCGCCGGGTCTGCAAGGCGATGCGCGCTTCCGACTCGGCGAGTTCCGCAAACCCAAAGTGCGGCTCGAGATCGACGCCCGACGGGAAGGTGACACGCTCAAGGTCGCGTTCCGCACCAAAGATTTCAGCAAGGAGAAGGTGGCCGCCGGCGCCTGCACCTTCACCGTGCAGATCGTGGCAGCCCGAAACGCAACAACGAGCGGCGGCGGATTGGATGCGTCGGAGTTCGCCGCCAAAAAAACGGACATCGGTTCGTCGTTGAACGCGATGTCAACCGAGCAGCGTTTGCTACTCAAGCACGGCGTTTTCAGCGGCCAGAGTAATAGCCGGGTGCTGCACAACCAAAGCGCCAGCCTCGAACTCGGCGCGGAGGGTGAAGCCGAATGGACGCTCGAACTCAAACCGGCATGGCGGCAACTCGCGAATGTGGAGGCGCGGATCAGCGGCGTGGTGATCGATGGCAACGGGCGCGAACAACGCGGTTCGGCCTCGGTCTCGATCGCAGAGGAGACCCCGAGTGACGACCCCGCCACGGCCGCGAAAACGAGCGAGCAAGCCGACCAGAGCGGCATCCCTTTAAGCCGTTCGGTGTACGCGCCCGGCGAGACGGTCGAGTTCAAGCTGCCCATTCCCGAGGGCCACTCCGGCGTCTTGGTTGTCACCCAGCTCGCCGCAGGTAAATCACTCGCCTCGCGCCCATACGGCAACCTCAACCCACATGCAAGCTGGCCGCAACAAATCTCAGGACAACTGATTCGCGAACTTCACACCGCGATACCAATCCAAGCCGATGGACCGACGCAGTTCACCTTGCCCGACCCCGGTGTCTACCAGCTTAACGCGGTGTTCCGGGATCAACAAACCGGACGCGAAACGCGTCGTCAGGAAACCATCAGTATCGACGCCGACCTGCTCGCCCTCGATTTGCGCCTCGACCGCCTCGTCTGGGAACCCGGCGCGACCCTCACCGGCGTGCTGCAGAGTCGGTTCGAAGACGCGCGGGTCTTGATCACGCTGGAAGGAGCGAGCGGCGTGAAATATCATCACCAGGTGACGACGCTAGGCGGGGTGGCGGAACTGCACATCCCCTTGCCCAAGGACGTGTCCTACGGGGCGGTGGTGACGGCGCGAATGGTAGACGGGGAGGATCGCCATCATGTGTCCAGCCGGCGCGTGCATGTCGTGCAGTCCGAACGTGAACTTACCATCACCAGCAGCGTGCCCGAGAGTAAAGGACCGGGCGAAGAAGTCGAACTCGCGTTCGAAGTGAACCGCAAGGAAGCGGTCGACCTCGTCGTTTCGGTGTACGATCATTCGTTGCACGCGGTCGCCACCGACCACAGCCGCAACCCGATGAACTTCTTTCTCGCCGACGAACGCGCGTTCGCGGACACCGGCAACGCCATCGTTCGCGCCGCCCTCGGCGATCTCACGGTTGGCGAGGCGCTGCTGGCGGTACAAACGAAGGACATCGATCCCTTAAACGGCGCCGATGTCCTAAAGTGGAATGGCGCCGACCAGATATTGCCCAAGCGGTGGCGCACCAGGTGGGAGAGCGAGGTCAAAAACCAGCACCTCTCCGCCTGGATGGTTCCTTCCCTGTTGCAGGCGAACGGCTTGCCCGTGATCACGACCGTGTCGTACCACAGTTGGCGAGAGCGCTTTAACAAGGACGAACGACTGGCGGATGTACTGCTGCGCAATCATCACAATCGCTACCGCTTGCAGTTCGGCTTGCTCGACGACGTGATTGTCATGGCGGCAGTGTACGGCGACCAAGTCTGGAACCCTTCACACTACGGCTATGGCTATGGCGGCTGGGGAAACCAATGGGGCGGCAACCAGTGGGCCGGCTTCAGCGGCGGCGGGATCGTCAACGGCGGAACCTTCGCGCTCGGCGGCAATATGGATGTCTCCGGCAACGGATTCCTCGTTTCCGCCAACAGCCTGATGAGTATGAACGCGGCCATGCCCGTGTCCGGCCAGTCGCTGATGTCCTATTCGGGTGTCATGTCAGGCGCTTCGCCGATGCCCGGGGCCATCGACCTTGCTGGCGGAAGTACCGAGGACGGACTCGCCTCGATCCGGCGCGACTTTTCCGACTCGGCGTTCTTCAAGGGCGACGTTCGGACCGACGAAAACGGACGCGCTACGGTGTCGTTCGAGCTGCCCGACTCGCTCACCCACTGGCGAGTCGCAGTCGTGGGTATTACTCCCGGACTCCATGTTGGTCGGCATGAGGCGAGCTTCAAAACGGTCAAGCCGATCATGGTTTGGCCGATGCCGGCGCGCGCGTTCACGGTCGGCGACGAGGTGGATATTTTTGCGATTGTCCACAACCGCAGCGACAAGACGCAGAGCATGGCGGTGAAGTGCGATGTCAACAATGGCGAGATAAAGGGCGCGACGGAACACACGGTCGAGCTCGAACCCGGCGGTTCGACGCGGGTGGCCTGGCGCTATGCCCCGGCGTTTCCGGGGATGGCCGAGGTGTTGATGTCGACCGCCTGCGATGCCGGTTCGGACGCCTCTCTCAAGGTGATCCCAGTGAATGACAACCGCGCCGAGGAAGCAATCAGCCTATCCGGACTCGCGTCCGGCGAACACGTCTTGGTGATTCCTAAAGATGTCGACCTGCGCCATGCCGAACTCGAACTGAAGTTCTCTCCCTCGCTGGTCGGCGACCTCGACGACACCCTCAACTTCCTGCTGCAATATCCGCACGGCTGCGTGGAGCAAACCATGAGCCGTTTCCTGCCGACCCTGCGCGTGGCCGAACTGATCGAACACCAAGGCTTGTCGCGTCCGCAGCTGACCGAGAAAATTCCCAGCTACGCCGAAGCCGGGGTGAAGCGCCTGATCGAACTGCAAAAATCCGACGGTGGCTGGGGTTGGATTGGCAACGGCAACACCCACGAACTGATGACCCCTTACGCCATGATCGGACTGATCGAGGCGCAGCGGCTCGGCTATGATTTCGACCAGCAGAACGCGATCGAACGCGGTACCCAGCGCTTGCATTCGTACATCAGCCACCAGTTGAACGGAACCAACCGAAACGCCGACCGGGTGTACTGCATGCACGTGTACAACATGGTTCGGGAACTGGAGAAAGAGCACTGGACTTGGCTCGAAAATCGCCTCGAAGGCAATGAGATGTCCGATTACGCCCTCGCCCTGACCTTGGAGATGGCCGTTCTGCGCGGCCGCGATAAAATGGCCAAGGACGCGGCCAAGCAGCTGCGCGCTGGAGCACGTCGGGGCGCCGGCAAAACACACTGGACGACCGCCAACTTCAGCCGTTGGGTCAACGATCCCAATGAGATTACGGCCGCCGCGTTCAAGGCCTTGGTGGCTTACGATGCAAGCGATCCGCTGCTCGGCGAAGCGCTGGCCTGGCTGCACAGTCGCAAGCGCGGCAACCGCTGGAACTCGACCAAAGACACCGCCATGATCGTCTACGCCTTGTGTGATTTCATCGGCAAGCAAGATGCCGCCGACGGGGCCGCGTCTGTAAGTTTTCAGGTGAGCGATAACGGCAAACGAAGCAAAAAACATACCGTCACCTTCACCAACGCCTTCACCCACATCGTCTCCATCCCGGTTCGCAATTTGAAACATGGCGACAACCCGATCCGATTCGTGGCCGAGGATGGGGCGGCCGATCCCGCCGGCCCCGTGCTGTTCCGCGCGACCCTGCGGCACTGGAAAACCGGCACCGAGATCAACGCGTCTGAACATGGCTTAAAAGTCACACGCACGTTCGACCTCGTGGACCCAAAGACCAAGAAAATGACCCGATTGGACAGCGGGGCGACCGTGCCGCTCGGCCACTATCTAAGAATGGTGGTGAAGGTGCGGGCGAAGGATCATCCGCACCTTCGCTACTGCCTGGTGGCCGCGCCAAAACCCTGCGGCCACGAGACCTTGCCGGAAAACGATGTTCGTTTTGGGTCGTCGCGCACCGCGAACTACGCCCTGCGCGAAGACCGGACCTCGACCGTGTTCTGGCACCACGAGGAAGGCTACAACCAGATCACCGATACCGCCTTCCTCCACCCCGAACTCACCGGCGAGTTCGTCGTGCCGCCCGCGTGGTCGGAGTTGATGTACGAGACCGAAGTTCGGGGGCACAGTGACAGCTTCACCTTCAATGTAGCCGACCCCGATTGAAGTGGCTGGACCGAACGCAAGCGCGTGACCTTCTGCTCGCGCTGACTTTGGCCACCGTAGGATTTGCCTACGTCGCCTGGGTACTGTGCCACCGCGCCCCGTGGCAATCCGCTCCAGGAAACCAATGGGAGCTCGGGAAACTGCTGCTCGGAACGTTGCTGCTTTGGGGGTTCGGGTTGCGCGTGCTGCGTTCGCCGAACGAGCGGGTTCGTCATCGCCCCGGGCTTCTGATCGTAACGGTCGTGGCCTTCGTGCTCGCCCTGCACTGGCAATTCGCCGGCAAACTGCTCGGTGCACATTTTTCCCTGACTAAAAAGAGTCTCGGTTCCTTGTCGATGTCGAGTTGCTTGGCGCTGGGTTCGGGCGTGTTGATCTTTCTGGCCTTGTCCGGACTCCACCTGCGCGAAGCCTGGCGGAACGGCATTCTCGGACGGTATCTGGGCGCGGCGGTCTTGGTGATCGTGGTGCTAGCCGGCATCAGTTTCGTTCTGCGCGACAGCCATCATTTTCATTTGCACCACTATACCTGGGCCGGTTTTCTGGTGCCCTTCGCCCGCTTTTCGAGTCCGTTCTCGCGGACCAGCCAAGCGTTTCTGTTTGGTCTGTTCGTTGAGGGCGTCGCGCACTGGGGCATGGACGGCGTTTGGTTGCCGGGAGTTTAAATCCAATGATGCCTGAGTCGTTGCCCGCAAATTCAACTGGAGGGATGCCGGCCTCGGCATCCGCGGTTTTTTTTTCTTCAATTCAGATCGGTGAAACGGCTCGCGAGGCCGCTCGCCCTCCAAGAATTTTTCTGGCTGTCGCAAATGCAACTGGAGGGATGCCGGCCTCGGCATCCGCGGGTTTTCATCGATCCAGATCGGAGAAACGGCTCGCGAGGCCGCTCGCCCTCCAGGTATTTTCTGGCTGTCGCAAATTCAACTGGAGGGATGCCGGCCTCGGCATCCGCGGTTTTTTCTTCGCTTCAGATCGGAGAAACGGCTCGCGAGGCCGCTCGCCCTCCAGGTATTTTCTGGCTATCGCAAAGTTTAACTGAAGGGATGCCGGCCTCGGCATCCGTGGTTTTTTCTTCGATTCAGATCAGAGAAACGGCTCGCGAGGCCGCTCGCCCTCCAGGTTTTTTCAGGTTCCGAAGAGTTTAACTGGAGGGATGCCGGCCTCGGCATCCGCGGTTTTTTCTTCGATTCAGATCGGAGAAACGGCTCGCGAGGCCGCTCGCCCTCCAGGTATTTTCTGGCTGTCGCAAATTCAACTGGAGGGATGCCGGCCTCGGCATCCGTGGGTTCTTTCTTCGATTCAGATCAGAAAAATGGCTCGCGAGGCCGCTCGCCCTCCAGATTTTTTTTCAGGTTTTAGTCATGACCAATCCTCGAGTGAAAATTCGGTTTCCTTCCATGCAAATCATGGACAAGATGGCAGCGTGATATCCGTGATCATTCCGACCCTGAACGCCGAGGCACGGCTTGCCGCGTGTTTGGCTTCGGTCTACGGCGGTTCGGGCCAGAACCCCTGTGAAGTGATTGTTGCCGATGGCGGCAGCCGCGACCGAACCCGGGAAATTAGTGCCGAAGCGGGTACGATTTGGGTCGACGCGCCACGTGGACGCGCCCGCCAAATGAACGCTGGCGCCGAACGGGCCACCGGCCAGATTCTCTTGTTTCTCCACGCCGACACGGTTCTCGAAGCGGGCTGGCCCGCCGCGGTCACGCGCGCCGCCGCCGCGCCGGGCTTCCGACTCGGCGCGTTCAAACTTCGCTTCGCACATCGCGGTTTGGCCTACCGCCTCATCGAGTTCGGCGTTTCGCTGCGCTGCCGCTACCGGCATGGACCCTACGGCGATCAAGCCCTGTTTGTTCGCCGCGACGACTTCGAAGGCTATCCCGACATTCCGATCATGGAGGACGTCGAACTCGTTCGCCGCCACGGACCAGCCCGCTTGATCGATAAAACCGCGACCACCTCGGCCGACCGCTTTGCCCGGGACGGGGCGCTACGCCGTTCGCGCCGCAACCGCGAAACCTATCGCCGCTACGCCGCCGGGGCGACGCCCGAGGAACTGCTCCCCTACTATCTCGACGAACGCCGCCGCGTCTGCGTGTTCTGCAAGCGCCCGGTCGCCGGCAAGGTGAAAACCCGCTTGGCAAACGGCGTCGACGCCAGCGACGGCGCGGTCAACATTCCGGGCATCGGCCCCGAACGCGCGGTCCGCCTGTACAGCAAGCTGGTCGAATATACGGTCGCGCAGGTGGACGCGAGTTCGGCCAAGACGGTGGTCCACTTCGATCCGCCCGAGGCTCAAGCCGTGTTCGAGGGCTGGCTCGAACCCACCCCAGGATCCGCGCGCGAATTCCGCCCGCAAGTACCAGGCGACCTCGGCGCCCGCTTGCTCGACGCGTTCGGCGACCACGGACGCGGCACGAGCACGGTCGTGATCGGCACCGATTGCCCCGGACTCACGTCGGCCCATCTCGACCAAGCCTTTGCAGCCCTGCACAGCGCCGACCTCGTGCTCGGTCCGACCGCCGACGGCGGCTATTACCTGCTCGGCGCCCGCGAACCCTTTCCGCAGTTGTTCGAGGATATGCCGTGGAGCACCGAACAGGTCCTGGCCGAAACGCTCGCCCGCGCCGCCGCCGCCGGACTCCGCGTCGCCCAGCTTGCGCGCCTGCGCGATCTCGACACCAGCGAGGATCTGGCCGCGCTGCAAGGCGAACTAAAATCTGCCGGCATCGATTCTGACTCCTAATTCCCTGGAGGGCGAGGGGCCTCCCGAGCCGATTCGGCTGCGTTCGAAGATTCCACCAAACAAATCGCGAGCTGCCAGTTCACAACCGCAACCGCATATCCCGTAACTCGTAGCCCGTAACCCGAAACCCGCAGCCCGCCCCCCGCATCACGAAACCCGCATCATGGGGTTGCAGTTTATCGGCGGTCGTGGCATCCCGCCCGTATGAGCGAATTGGACTTATCTGTGGTTGTTCCCGTCTATAACGAGGAACCCAATATCGATTTGCTCGCAAAGGAGGTTCACGAAGCGCTTACCCAGTTGCCGTTAACCTACGAGGCCATTTTCATCGACGACGGTAGCACCGACCAATCGTGGGAGCGACTCTGTGCCGCCGCCGAACGCTATCCGCATTTTGTGCTCATCCGCTTCCGTCGAAATTTCCGCCAGACCGCTGCGATGAGCGCCGGCTTTCACACCGCCCGCGGCCAGATTGTCATCCCGCTCGACGCCGACCTGCAAAACCCGCCGGCGGAGATTCCCAAGTTGTTGGCCGAGATGAAAGACGGCGTCGACGTGGTCTCCGGCTGGCGCAAGGACCGAAAAGACAACATCGTGCGCCGCCTGCCCTCGCAGCTCGCCAACGGGCTGATCAGCAAAATCACCGGGGTGAAACTCCACGACTACGGCTGTTCGCTCAAAGCCTACCGGCGCGACATCTTCGACAACGTCAAACTGTACGGCGAGATGCACCGCTTCATTCCGGCCTTGGCGAGTTGGGTCGGCGGCAATGTGGTGGAGGTGCCGGTGGCGCACCGCGCGCGCCATGCCGGCGAAGCCAAATACGGCAAGTTCGGACTCGGTCGGACCTTCCGGGTGATTCTCGATCTCATCACGGTCAAATTCCTGCTGCGCTACGCCATGGGTCCGATGCAAATTTTCGGCAAAATCGGCGCCTTCTTCGGCGCGATTGGCAGCTTCTTCTTTTTGCTCATGCTGCTGAATCTGCTGTTTGATTTCACTGGCGGTACCCCGCTGTACAAACGGCCGTTCTGGGTGATGACCTCGTTCATGTTTGTGCTGTTTTGCATCCAGTTCATCAGCATGGGACTGCTCGCCGAGATTCAAATCCGAACCTACCACGAGTCCCAGGATAAACGTACCTACGTCATCCGGGAGACTCGCCGCAGCCCGGTGCGCGAACCCGTCGGAGATCTCTGATGGCCGAACTGGTTCAAATCAGCTTGTCGCTGATCCTCGCATTTTTCGGCGTTCAGATTCTGCGCACCATCGAATGGCGTGCCATGTGGCGACGTGGCCGCATCCAACTAGTTCGACGTCCGACCGACACCTTGTTTTTGCTGCCCGCCGCTCTCCTTGTCGCCGGCTTTTTTGCCATCAATATGCTCGGCGTGATGTTGCTGAAGATTGGAGTGGTTCCGGCTGACATCATGGAGAACATGTCGGATGCCGAGATGGCGCAGAGCATCGTGTTCACCATGTTCATGCAGATCCTGTTTGTTTTCGCCTGCTTCTTTCCGATGATTAGCGCGCGGTCAGGTTGGGCGAACCGGGCGTATGGCTTCCGGGAAATCCGCCTCCAACACGCCGTGGTTCTCGCGCTCGCGCTGATTCTCGTTTCGCTGCCGCTGGTTGCGCTCGCCGCCCTTGCCAACATGGGGCTGGTGTGGATCTTGAACCAAACCATCGGCTACGAACCGGGCACGCAGGAAGCCGTCCGCATGCTGGCCGATTCGGCCAGCTCACCGATGCTGGCATTTTTGATGGTATTCACCGCTGTGATCGGCGCGCCGGTGTCCGAGGAGTTCACGTTCCGCGGCGTGTTCCTGCCCTTTTTCTGTCGGACCATCGGCTTTTGGCCGGGGCTGGTCGTGGTCAGCTTGGCGTTCGGCATCATGCACGTTCATTTTCCCTCCATCCTGCCGCTGTCGATGCTCGGCGCGATGTTTGCGGTCGGCTATATCTTGAGTCGCAGCATTCTCGTGCCGATTCTGATGCACCTGTTTTTCAACGGCTTCAATGTGCTGATGATCTTTCTGTTCCCCGAACAAGCCACCGCCGGCATGATCGGATTTTAACCTCCTGAAACTCGTGATGCGATGAACACGCCAGCCAAACGCTTCGACGGAAAACGCGTCTTTGTCACCGGCGCGTCCTGTGGCATCGGGTTCGAGATTTGCCGCCAGTTCGCGGCGCAAGGTGCGGCGGTCGGACTCAATGCGCTGCCCGACGGTTCGGTCGACGACGCGGTCAATCGGCTACAGGCGGAGATTCCCGGCGCGACGGTCAGCGGACACGCCTTCGATGTGGCGGACGTGGCTGCGGCGCGTTCGGGTATCCGCGGGTTCGCGGAAGCGCACGGCGGACTCGACATCTTTATCGCCAACGCCGGCATCACCATCTTCGCGCCCTTCCTCAAAGTCGAACCCGAAGCCTTTGACCAGCTGATGGGCGTGAACATGCGCGGCACCTTTTTTGGCGTGCAAGAAGCGGCCCTCCAGATGATCGCCAGCAACACCAAAAACGGCCGGGTGATCCTGATGTCCTCGGTCTGCGGCTTTCAATCGCACCTCTGGACCAGCGCCTACGGCATGACCAAGTCCGCCATCCGCCAGCTCGCCCGTTCGCTCGCCGAGGAACTCGGACCCAACGGCATCACGGTCAACGCCATCGCGCCCGGCGCCACTATTAATGAACGCACCGCCGCCGACGCCAACTACGCCGAAGGCTGGTCCGACGTCGCCCCCGGCGGCACCGTAGGCCATGTCGAAGATGTCGCCTATACCACCTTGTTTCTCGCCGACGACCGCGCCGCGCATATCACCGGCGAAGTGATTATGGTTGATGGTGGCTGGACCAGCACGAGTCCGCTGCCGGGGCATTTGCGGGATACGGTTGGGGAGTAATCAGCCCAGTAATCAGTGGTCAGTAATCAGTGGTTCGAGGCCCTCCGGGCCCCGGCGGATCAAGCCCTTTTGATTGATGATCCGAGATTGTTGACGTTTGATTTTTGATTTCCCTCCAGGGAGTGATCGACCGGTGAGAATCAATTATTGGACATTGTAATGTTCCGGCAATTCGGACGAGCAAACCAGACACACGAAGAATCTCTCTTTGACCACGGCTAGATTGTCGCAGGCGGTGCACTGTCGAAACTCAAATTCGGGTTCGAAGCGATCAGGAAAGGTGAGTCCCGTTTGTGCCAACGATTTTTCAACCGCAGGCCAAGACGATGGTTCCGGGCAATAGCCGGTCGATTGATTGGTGATACGATCAATGATGGAGATGCCATTTTCTGCCGCGAAAAATACTTCGCCAGCACTCAGCACCTCCCCTTCGCGAGCACAAGCCACATGCTCCGAACCACGATCAGCAATCCAAAAGCGGCGATCGGTATCCACGACAAAAGTCGCTGCAATATTCCCTTCGATATCCACTTCGTTTTGATGGTCGGCCATCCAAGCTTTCACCGAAGCGACGCCATCGACTATCGTACGTGCGGGGAATTCTCCTTTTGGAAGAAACTTGGAGTTTCCTACATAGTGATAAGTTCGCATCATGTACTCCTGCGGTTTCCCTGGTGGGAACATCAAAAATCAAACGTCAACAATCTCGGATCATCAATCCAACGGCTCGCGGGTCGGAACGTGGAATCAGAGACGCGTTATTCCCCGCTCTCATCATCACCCATCTGTTCCTTCATCCGCTCTTCGACATCATGCTGGTTCAAGCTGTCGCAGAGTTCGTCGATGGCGCCCTCCATGATCTTGTCGAGGGAGTAGAGGGTGAGATTGATGCGGTGGTCGGAGAGGCGGTTTTGCGGGAAATTGTAGGTGCGGATGCGTTCGGAACGATCGCCGGACTTCACCAGGCTGCTGCGTTCGCTGTTTTGTTTCTCGGCCTCTTTCAGTCGCATGTCCTCGAGCACGCGGGCTTTTAAAACGCGCATGGCTTTCTCTTTGTTGCGGTGCTGGGACTTTTCGTCCTGACAGGTCACCACCGTGCCGGTCGGCAGATAGGTAAGACGCACCGCCGAGTCGGTAGTGTTGACCGACTGGCCGCCGGGGCCCGAACTGCGGAAGTAGTCGACGCGGAGGTCGGCTTCTTTGATGTCGAGTTCGACGTCCTCGGCTTCGGCGAGCACCGCGACAGTGGCGGCGGAGGTGTGAACGCGGCCTTGGGATTCGGTTTCCGGAACGCGTTGCACGCGATGCACCCCACCCTCGAACTTCATCTTCGAAAAAGCATCGTCGCCGGTGATTGAAAAAATGATTTCTTTGTAGCCGCCGATGGCGCCAAGGCTGGCTTCGATCATTTCGACTTTCCAGCCGCTGAGTTCGGCGAAGCGGGTGTACATGCGGTGCAAGTCGCCGGCGAACAGGGCGGCTTCGTCGCCGCCGGTACCGGCGCGGATTTCAACGATCACCGGGCGGCCTTCGCGTTCGTCGGGCGGTAGCAGGAACATCTTCAAGGCGAGTTCGGCCGCCGGCAGTTCTTCACGCGCGGCGGCGGCCTCTTCCTCGGCCATCAAGCGCATCTCCTCGTCGTCGGACTTGGCCAACTCCTCGCCGTCCGCGATGGTGGTTTGCAATTCGAACACCCGATTGGCGGTCGACAGCAACTTTTTCTGCCGGGCATAGCGAGTCGTCACCACGCGCAATTTCTTGCCGTCGCTGGCCACCTCCGGGGTCGACATCTCAGCTTCAAGAGCAGTGAGTTCGTCGCGAAGTGCTTGAATGTAAGCTTGGTCTACCATGGGGAGGCAGGGTGTACGGCTGCGGCTTCGCAGTGGCAAGAACTTTGGCGCGTTGCGAGTGTTCAGTGTTCAGTGTTCAGTAATCAGTAATCAGTGATCAGTGGGTACACGCCCTGCGGGCGGGGGTTCGTAGTAATCAGTGTTCAGTAATCAGTGATCAGTAATTAGTAATCAGTGATCAGTGGGTACACGCCCTGCGAGCGGGGGTTCGTAGTAATCAGTGTTTAGTGATCAGTGGATCACGCCCTGCGGGCGGGGGTTCGTAGTAATCAGTAGTCAGTAATCAGTGATTAGTAGTGGGTACACGCCCTGCGGGCGGGGGTTCGTAGTAATCAGTGTTCAGTAATCAGCAATCAGTGGACAAGTACCCTGCGGACGCAGCCGATTTAAATATGGCAGGGCTCTGCCATAGAGTGGCGAGGTTCTGCCATGGGATGGCAAGCTTCTGCCACACTATGGCAAGATCTTGCCATAGGCGCCGTGCACCTTCTCAACGTCGATGTTCACCTAACACCGCCCGCAGGGCGTTGAGGTCGCGTCCTGATGAAAAGTTGTCACTTTGGGTTTTTGTTTTCGTACATGCCCATCACGGGCGCAATCATTAAAAGGGGCGGTTTGCTGGCACCGTGATCCCAGACCTTCTGTGGGCGCTCCCGCAGCACCGCGCCGCCGCCATCCTGACCGTGGGGCGTGCCGGAGGACGACCTGGCGCGAAGCGCCAGGTCGGACGGAGGCACGTCCCACGGTCGTCGTTTCGATGGCGTTCCTTTTCATTTTCAACCGACCATTCCTTCACGGTGAACTTCCGACGGGGTTCTCTTCGCCAATGCCATATGCGGCCGCTCCTCGTTGTACGCCGAGACGGCCTGCCTCACCGCCTTCGCCGCTTGCCTCAGATCCACGAACGTCCCACCAAGACCGTACTCCTGTTTCAAGATCCCATTGATCCGCTCGGCCAAAGCATTCTCCGCACAGTGGTTCTCCTCCGTCATACTGATCTTTATATCATGCTTGCCCAACACCTTGGTGTAGGCTCCCGAACAGTACTGGCTGCCGCGGTCCGAGTGATGCATCGGATTCGCGCCCGGGGGCAGCTGTCTCACCGCCTGCTTGAGCGCCTTGATGCAATGGACCGCACACAGATCCACCCCGGTATACGCCCCGACGATCTTCCGCGACCACGCGTCGGTCACCAAGCTCAGGTAGACGAAGTCCTCCCGCGTCCGGATGTAGGTGATGTCACTCACCCAAAGCTGGTTGGAACCGCTTAATTCAAGGCTTTTAGCCCTGTTCGGGTAGACCGGATCCCCGTGCCGGCTTTGAGTCGTCCGGGGAGCGCGCGGCAGCGGGGGCACCAGCAGGCCTGACGAACCGAGCACCTTGAAGAATCGGTCCCGGCCGATTTCGACACCTGCGGAAGAGAGTTCAGGGCCGATCATGTGCAACAGTTTGCGCCCGCCGATCCGCGGATGCTTACTCCGGATCGAAGCCACCAACTGTTCGATCAGGCGGGCGTCCACCTCTGCGCGGCTACGCCGTTTGGTTGCACGGTAGTAGTTCTGCCGACTCATGCCCGCACGGCTGCACAGCCGACTCACCGCGAACCCCGTTGTTTCCTGCGCAAGCCCGACAGCGTCACGGCGTTCTTTTTTTTAAAGGCCCACGGTTCCTCGCCCATCCGGTCGCAGGCGATCTCTAAATACGCCGTCTCCAGGCAACAGTCGATATGCGCGTCACTCAGCGCCGCCTCCAGTTCCCGGATTCGCCCGCGCGCCATCTTCAGTTCGTCCTGCTCTTTCATCGTGCTTACCTTTACCACTTTCGGGTGGATCGCGGCAGACCCATATTTCAGCACCCAGCTTCTCACTGTCACCGAGCCGCCGATCGAGTACGCACGGCTTGCGGCCTGAAAGCTCGAGAACTTTCCGGTTTCTAGATCGTTCACAACCTGCCGCTTGAAGGCTTCGCTGTATCGTGTCGTTTTTTTCTTCATTCGTCATTTTCTCTGTTGAAAAGTGACAACATATATCAGGACGGGACCTTGATCACTGATCACTGATGACTGATAACTTCCAGCCCGCAGGGCGTTGACCACTGATGACTGATCACTCCCTCCCGCCCGCAGGGCGTTGACCACTGATAACTGATGACTGATGACTGATAACTCCCCCCGCCCGCAGGGCGTTGACCACTGATCACTCCCCCCTGCGGGCGCCGCCCGCAGGGCACCCAAACCCGCCGCGCTTCCTGATTGCATCCGCCGAGGACAAGCCCTTAAGTCCGCGCATGTTTGAAGGTTCCTACACCGCAATAGTCACCCCGTTCCGGGCGGACGGCTCGATAGATTTCGAGGCGCTCGACCGTCACGTGGAGTTCCAAATCGAAGGCGGCGTAACCGGACTGGTTCCGGTCGGCACCACCGGCGAGTCCCCCACCCTAAACTTTGACGACCACCACGCCGTGATCGAACGCGTGATTAAAACCGCCGACAAACGGGTGAAAGTCATTGCCGGAACCGGCGGCAACAGCACCGAAGAGGCGCTCGAACTGACCGCGCACGCGCGTGACGCCGGCGCCGACGGCACCTTGCAGGTCACCCCTTATTACAACAAGCCGACCGACCGCGGACTGACCAATCATTTTGCGGCGGTGGCCGACCTCGGACTCCCCGTGATGCTGTACAACGTGCCGGGACGCTCCGGCATTCCGATTCCGCTCGATGTCGTGGTCGAACTCGCAGCCCACGAACATGTGGCGGCCGTCAAAGAAGCGGCCGGCAGCGTTGGCCGGGTCAGCCAGATTCTTGATCGGTGCGAACTCGACGTGCTTTCCGGCGACGACCCGCTGACCTTGCCGATGATGATCGTCGGCGCGGTGGGCGTCGTGAGCGTCGCCTCCAACGTGGTGCCTGCGGTCGTGTCCAACATGGTCAAACTCGCCTCGCTGAACATGTGGCAAGATGCGGCGGCGATCCACCGCGAATTTTACCCGCTGTTCTCCGGTCTGTTCATGGAAACCAATCCGATCCCAGTGAAGACGGCGTTGGCGATGATGGGCCAGATGGAGGAGAGCTTCCGTCTTCCCATGTGCCCGCTCTCGGATGAGAGCCGAGTGAAATTGCGCGGACTACTTGAAACCTACGAATTGATTTAACCGCGTTCCGGTCTAGCAGACCGTTGAAAAACTCGGATCGGATAAAAACGGATTCATTGCGCCCCCAGCATCGTCGCCGAAGAGCTCAAATATGTCGATATTCTCACTCATCAGCTTCTCGCTGGGAACAAAATGTTCTCCGTTTTTCAGACGAAGCAATTTTTCAACAGCCTGCTAGCTTAGCGGGCAGCTATTACTCGTCCATTCCCACTCCGCATTTACCATGAACAGTTCGGCGCATCCTGAACACCCGCCGAATCCACAGCCTCTGCCAAACGAGGCCAACTGGAACATCTTCACCAAAATCGAACACCGGCCGCTCATCATCGGTTTGATCCTGATCAACGTGTTGATGTTTGTGGTGTTTGTCGGGTTCGAATCATTGAGCGTGAGTGACGACGCAAAAGTCACGAAACAGAACGCCAAAGTTTACGAGAAGTATTGCATGCTGTGGAAGTGGGATGTCGCGTTACAGCGCTCGCCACCCACAGGATTTTCCTACAATAATTTTGTCGATTTTCATCCGCTGCAATTGCTCGGCTCGATGTTCTCACACTCCTTAGCGAACCCCTTGCATCTGCTAGTGAACATGTACGTGCTGTTTGCGTTCGGCCCTCTGGTTTGCAGCGCGTTCGGCAAAGTCCGATTCCTGCTGTTCTATCTATTTTGTGGCCTTTTTGGCGGCCTTCTCGCGGCGCTGTTTGATCCAAGTAAGTTCCCAGTCGTGGGCGCATCCGGCGCACTGTGCGGATTGATCGTCGGCTTCGCGTGGTTCTTCCCGATGACCCGCATGTCCATTTTATTCCTGCCCTTCCTGCGTTTGAAAGCCCGTTCCTTCACCGCGGTCTTCTTTCTGATTTCGGTCGCACTGATTGTCACAGCATTCATGGTGCCTGCGAAGAATATGTCAGCGGATTGGATGATTATAGCCGTCCACAGAATCTCTCATTTTGGGCATGCGGCAGGCATGGCGGCCGGGTTTATTTTCATTCTGATGGTGCGCATGATCTCAGGCTGGGAGACCGTAAAACCCTACGACGGAATACACATTATAAAGCCTCAACCGCCCCCAGAATCCGAACCAGCCCCTCCGCCAGGTTGACCGTTCACCGACCGCCGCCCTCGAAAGCGGCTTGCCACCCGTGCAACAGGGTGTGTAGACCCGCTCGCATGGATCACAAGAAAACCGTTATCATCGGCGCCGCTGGGCGCATGGGAAGTGCCCTTATCCGAGGCATCGACCGAGAAGTCGTCAAGGATCTCATTCTCGCCGGTGCCGTCGACCTCAGCACCGTCCCGGGCCAAGGCGTCGACGCCGGCACATTGGCCGGTGGCAAGCCATGCGGTATCGCGCTTTCCGCCGATCTGCCAGCACTGGTTGAGACCGGCGATGTGTTCATCGATTTTAGTTTTCACGCCGGGGTCGGTCAACGCGGCAAGATCCTCTCGCAAGGCAACGGGGCCTGGGTGATCGGCACGACCGGCATCACGCCGAACGAGCGAAAAGAGATTAACGCCATCGCCAAAGACATTCCCGTCGTCATGTCCTCGAACATGAGTCTCGGCATCAACCTGCTCACTCTGTTGGTGCAGCAAGCCTCGGGCGCACTTGCCGACCGCGGCTACGATATCGAAGTAATCGAGATGCACCACCGCAAGAAAGTGGACTCGCCCAGCGGCACCGCACTGATGCTCGGACACGCCGCCGCCGCTGGCGCAGGGATTGATCTCGCCGACAACGTGCGACACGGACGTCACGGCATCGAAGACCACGAGCGTTCGGCAAAGGAAATCGGATTCCATTCCCTGCGCGGCGGCGACATCGTCGGCGACCATGACGTGGTGTTCGCAGCCGAAGGTGAGATGTTGACCTTGAGCCACCGTGCTACCAACCGCGACACCTTCGCCATCGGCGCGTTGCAAGCCGCGTCTTGGGTCGTCGGCAAACCGCCCGGCCTATATTCGATGGTCGACGTGCTCGGCATCGCTCTTTAAATCGCGACCTGGAACAATTGTGAATATCCAAGCGAAGAAGGGTGGCGGTCACCGCAGTCCGAAGAAAGCCAAAGGCGGCTGGCTCGGCACTGCGGCCGTGGTCGTGATCGCGATCATTGGTTGGTACATCAATCAGCAACAGGACGGCAAGCAACACAACCAATCCAACCGCTCGAACGGCGGCAACGAACCCGGCCTCCGTTATGAACTCGGTGGCGAGAAGAATCGTGGCGCGAGCAAACAGTGGTCGGACACCAAACCAGCGGTCAATCTTGAGCACGTGTTCGAGGGAGAAATCAACCGGAGCGGCAAACCGGTGGGATTCCATTCCCGGCCAAACGGTGAGGATCCGCCGAACGCCAAAGTCGTCCGCATGCAGTCGAAACCGAACCGGGTCGGCGTGTACACCGCCACCATCGCCATTCGAGACGGGCGCCAATGGAAAGAGAAATTCTCTACGTTTTTTCCGGACCGCATGAGCCAGGACGAGGTCACAGACGTGATCCTGTCCGCCTACAAGAACCGCCAAGACAAGCGCAAGCAGCCGTGGACCGGCCCATCCGGGCTCGGGTTCAACATCCAAGGCTACACCTTGAGTGGTGGGGACATTAATACCGCCTACCCCGTCTTTAAAAAATAATGCACACGAGATCGAGTCCGATGGACGAGCTGGAATTTTACTTTAACGAAGACGGCGAACCCTGTGCCCGCGGCGCGGACGAACGGACGGCGACGTTCTTGGAGTCCGACATCCAAGGCTCGGTTGAAATTGCCAAAGAGCTTCTGGGACATCTCGACAGTCAACAGAAGCGGTTCGAATTTAACGGCAATGGCCACTCCGTTGTGATCACGTCCGTGTTTGCGACCATTGGTTCGAACTTTGACGAAGAGGCACCGGATCGCCGCCTCGAACGTCAGGAGTTCCGCACGATTTTGCAGGCCTGGTTGGCGTTCATCGGGAAGTAACCGAACCCCGTAGCAACCAATCGAGTGCATGGCGGATAGTCTGCTGGGCGGGCCGACCTCCCACTTTTAATCTACGCTAATTCAGTGCTATTCGGGCAAATCCTGTAGTGGCCGCGTCCCGCATTCATAACCGAACATTGCACGAACGAACCAAAGATATTTGACAGTTCGAAGGTCATCGCACCGACACCGAACCCTCTACGACCTACGACGAACCACGGAGTGGTGGCAAGAAAGTAGCAACTGTGTTTCGAATTTAATTTCTGAGGTTCAAATTACTCCTCCGAAGTGTGGTTCTTTGCGGGTAGGCATTTTCCGCATTGGGCCAAAAAAGACGCC